>Ga0136643_10011075_pt1 | contig 13359 bp, 9 predicted proteins | sample TergutLab28metaG_FD_96883 | JGI IMG/M metagenome (GOLD analysis project Ga0136643, IMG submission 96883) | Labiotermes labralis P1 segment gut microbial communities from Petit-Saut dam, French Guiana - Lab288 P1 (version 3) (version 3) | ecosystem: Host-associated > Arthropoda: Insects >...
AGGTACTGCTTACTCCCTGAGGATGATCTGAAAGGATTGAAACATGTAGGAGTGTTTTAGTAAGAATTTAATGGACTAAATGTACATATTTTAGCGTGTGTTTTATCTGTAAATAAATAGTGCAACAAGTTGGTGTTTGAAAACAGAAATCTGGGTTAGTTGTTCTATGATTTCTGAATTTCATCTACTGATTCAAACTGATGTCCTTTTAAATTAACTTTCATTTTCAGGAAGAGGAAAACCTCTGCTGTACAGAGATCAGAGTTGTTGTAGTGGGGCTGTGGAAGCACTGGAATGTCATTACCATATGTTATTAGTCACTGTACAGTCATGGATTATTTAAAAAACAATAAAATTTTGTTTTCTGGTAGAAACGTTTGGATGGATAGCATGTGTGCACAAGAGCATTGTCATGTTGAAGAAGCTGGCTGTGTTCCCACAGAGGTTCTACTCATTTCTTGCTCACTGTTTCTTGTAGACACCACAAACAAGTCAGGTAGAAATCTTGAGTCACATTTAACCTCTAAGAACTCATAATGCACCAAAACTTAACAGTCAAAGAGAGTAAATTTGGGCTGATCTGTCATGCTTTTTTCAGTCTTTTGATTTCCACTGTGAAGACTGTTGTTTCAGTTTGACATTGTACCCATTGACTCATGTCTCACTGACCATTAGAACTGATCTAATTAAGTTCTCATATGCTTCAGCATACTGCAAAAGGTCTGCACAAAGATGCAACCTGTTCTTCTTTTCTTCATCCGTGATGTCATGGAACAAATTTTGTGGAGACATGCCACATGCCCCAAATATGTCCCAACAACAATGTATGTAAGTGGTTTTTAATTTTATAATTGTAGAAATGGTAGAAATGCTACATTACAAGTGCGATTTGAAGTTTCACAGTGATTAAGACAAAGATCCCGCTGGAATGTGGGGGCATGTACTTTGGTAAACAGGTTCCTCCACAAGTTGGTATCTATCTACCAAATTACATGGCATCACACAACAGAAGCTCATAATTTTCAAGACATGGAGCATTTCATTTTATTATAATCTAGATAGGCATCAGAAAAGATTAAATAAAATACTCTCATCACAATAGTAATTAAGATTTCAGAACTCTGTCACTGGGAAATTGTTATTGACAGCAGTGTCAGATACAAACACAATCTCACACATAATACAAACTGAGACATCAATTGCAGAATTAAATCACTGCTGCTGGTCAAATGGCAGTACATAAAATCATGCATTACTGAATCTTCTGCCACCTAAGACATATGGAAACAAAGGAATGGCAGCATCTAAAATGTATAATACTAGAAAAAGGTAAAAAATTAATGTAAACAACAAATAATATTATACAAGTACAAAAACATACTGTGTCAATAAAAAGCCTTACTAAAGAAGTGCAATATTTTTACACATAACAGAGATTTGAAATACTCTTAAAACAAAGAGTGGACCATAAACTGTAGGTATTCCAGATAACATCTTCTTCATGGAGATCCTAGACAGAATTGAAGAACACAGTTTGTGAGCAAACAACTTGCTAGTAGTCACACAGTGCTCAGAGCAGGTCTGCATTACCTGTCATCTCACTGCAACTATGCCTACCAATGCCAAATAATTTACTGCTATACCAGCAGTCTAAGCATTTCCTAGCACCCTAACATAGAAAATCCTTTTTACATGACAAAATTATGCCTGAATAAATGATTCTTGGGTCATTTAATGACACTGCTCCAATTGCAGGAGTTAAATAACAATGATTGTGCAGGCATGATGTTCATCAAGGTGAGTATATATAGGGAGTTGAAAGAAGGCAGACATGGCACTCATTGAAGGCAGTGTCCTAGAATTAGACTGTAAACACTGGGGAGAAAAAAGCATAACTTCACTCAGTATAGCCAGCAATCTGACAAAGATTTGAAATATGCATCTCTGAATATAATAAAAAATGTTAATGCTACACTAACCTTTCTGCCTGTAAGGTACGTGCGGACAGTTACAGTGTGAATCTAACTTACATAAAATGACAAAGGAGATAAAAATTAAATAACAGAATAAAAGAATCATATCAGAGCAGAACTATTTAAAACAATTTTTAAATGAATGGAGTAAATACGTCTTACGTCAATATCTTAAGTTCACTGTAACCCTAATTTTACTGGTGACTACAACACACTGCATTTAAAATAACTGGTGATATGGCGACTGACACTTCACTTGAGGATGGTACAAACATACTGAAACATGTATGTATTGAGCACAAACATGTGAGAAAATTTTTAAAACAATAACTGCATGTGACTGAAACAAACAGTAATGAATTTAAGGATACCTGTAAGTCAAGCGACAGAGTAAGTGAATTACTTGAATCTAATGAAAATATATCTACTGACAAACAAAATGTAAGGACAGCTGTGACCAGTGGACTGAGAGAGATGTTACAGGAAGAGACAGCAGGCTACATTGTAGGGACTGAGGAAAAGTATTTCAGTTAGCAAAGACAACATTATGGCAGAAATTCAAACCACAGACATTCAAATACGTGGGTGTAGTAATCAACAATTTCATATACAGGAAAGGAACATGATGTTCAGTATCAATAAGTGAAATAAAAAGAAATGTGGCCAAACCAAATTTGGATTATGTGGGCGTGCATGTTTACCTCCTGGTCTCATCAAGAACACAGTACATGCCACCTGTGTATGAACAATGGATAGCAGGCTTAAGGAGAAGGAATTTACCAGGGTCTGAGGACTAAATACATCATTCTTGTTTGGACCTTCATGCAGGTTTCATTTTTAGTCACTTTTTTTCATTGCGTTGTACCTATCATATCTGGCAGAGATGCACACATCCCAGGTGCCAGGTTGTTCAGGCAACTAAATGTTATATGGTAGCACCTAAAATCTGTGATTTCTCAGTATCAAATTTGCTTCATGTCATCCTTCTGGTGCCTAAAAATTTGGGCTGACTCCTTAATTTTTGGAAAATCTGTGTACACCTGAAATTTGGTTTCAGTCAGTCAGGGAATTAACAACTCTTAGGACAGGTCTCTTTTAAACCAAAATAGGAATGAAGGTATGAAGAAGATTCATAGATATAGAAAAGAAATCATTATTAAAAACCTCTCCACAACAAAATGGCCTTCACATAACACAGCCAATAATGATGCACTTGAAACACCATTAGAGAATGTAAAGGTACACAACGTCCAACTGACTTATGGGCCAATATGGATAATGCAAAATAAGAGCCCTTTCCTTATGGGTGAAGCAGCTGGAACAAAACGCTTGCCACCATACTGCCACTGAATACTGTAGCTGAGAATTCTTGAGGACTCATGCCCCTTATATGTCTTCATGATATGGTGCTTATATGTCTTATCTTCCTCAAATAAAAACACAAAAATGGATTTTTGATGTGTATTGGACCATGCATCATCTTGATAACTGAAGAATAAAATCCAACTAGATTCCACTTATTACTTTATTATGCTTATGTTATGCTCAACATGTTTCGGGCACCATTATGCCCATCATCAGGAGCTCATGATGACAGCGTTGGTGACCACATAGGCCGTATGGTTCTCGAGTTGCTTCTGGTTGGGAGTTAAGTGCAGGCAGGATGGATGAGTGTCCAGACCGAAGGCTGTGTCGTGTTACAGCCTTCCATCCGGACACTCATCCATACTGCCTGCACTTAACTCCCAACCAGCAGCAACTCAAGAACCAGACGGCCTATGTGGTAACCAATGCTATTGTCGTGAGCTCCTGATGATGGGCATAATGGTGCCCGAAACATGTTGAGCATAACATAAGCATAATAAAGTAATAAGTGGCATCTAGTTGGATTTTATTCTTCAGTTACAAAAATGGATGTAAGCAACACAAAACAACACTTTTAGCAGGCTATAAATAACGCACAGAAACACAGAACAAATACAATTGAATATCATGAATTTTGTTGCGTGCAGGTTTAAATGTATACTGTCCAATGTCCCTACTCTGAAACCCTACTTTAAATTTAAAAAATTCCAGTGACACAGAGGACATTCTGGCATACTTCACTCTGAGCAATGAAAATACCAAAGCACACAAAGAACACGACCGGTCCATAAGTGTAAGCATAGCTTAGGGAAAGAGACAACGCACTGGATGAGAGAGAAGCGGAGAAGAGTGCCAAGAAGGTAAACAAACAGAATGCCATGCCACGAAGTCACATCACATTACTGAAATGAGCTCACAGATATACGCACATTTTGCTAGTGAGCACCAACCTCGAAGGCAAAAGATTTGCAAGCGAGAACTTCTGATTAGCACACACAGAAAGACATTGGAAAAAGTCATCCTTCGCCTCCGGTGTCTCGGGGCTAAGATCTTCGTTGTAAATATGACGCATGAGTTCCAAGCGATGTCTACAATACAGGAAATTATCGAGTTAATTATTTTGCAGATGTCTCCAACATAACCACAAGCAAGTAACCCGTATCGTGGACAAAGTTTGTTGTTTCGAAATAAAACATACTAGGATTGGAAAATGCTTTTCTTTTGCCTTAGAGGTCCAAAGGGAAATATGGAAGGAAAACATACTTTCTGACCCAAAATGGATTAGACACACAAACAACTGGTAAAATGTAAAGTCATATTTTTTGTTTCTAAAACTCATAACACCAATTGGATGAAAAGTGGTGGAAAGAGATCATTAGAATGAATAAAAATAGAATAATGGCTTCAGTACACATTCCAAATATACCTCTTTCCTTGTTGTCTTATAGCATTACCAATCTGAAAAAATTATGCAAGATACAAATCAGTAAGTGAAGTTAAACTGACACCCCAGAGCTCTGTGCCCTCCAGATCTGCATATTCCATAATTCTCTTTTAAACTATTTCTTAGTGAATATCTCTTCAATTAGGGAGATAACAAAATGATGGAATGCATAACAAAATGTGCACAGAAGAATGAATTTCAAACAAAATGTGCAAAGAAGAATGAATTTCAAACATATTCAGTTCATTCTGCATTATACCCAACAGTCTGTTCAGGAGGGAAAAAATTACATAGGAGTACTCAAGAAGTATCCACTGAAACGATTATTCTTATTGTTTACACCACTGGCTGTGAGAAGGTGATACAGTTATAATTATAATTTCCAATATTTCTGCTTGACTTCATTACATCTGAAATGGGTAATAAAACATAAAACACACTCTGGGTTGAAAAGTATCAACATAGTTCATATTGTCAAATACTCGTAAGATTTGAATCATGCACATTTGCTGCTGCTGTTGTTATTGTTGTTGTTGGTGGTGGTGTTGTTTTGATGACAACAATAACAAATCATCATAATCACCATCCTCATTTACAATTTAAGTACACTGCAGAATCCTAGTAGCCCAAACAAACTTTCAAGCCACCATACACACTGAAAATTACTGTGACAAAGATGGTGGTAAGAATACAACATTACGAAAATACCATACTTTATCACTTTTACTGGAAGGCACAGAGTCATTGAAGACAGTTGCAAGAATATCAACTAAGTAAAGGTTAAATTTAGTTTCAGTACAGGAGGTCAGAGGGAGAGAGAATTCAGTTACAAGGAAGGTTGTGTACAATATTTTCACAGACTTTGGTCATAGTATCACGCATATGGATACCTCCAACATGAACTTCTTTGTGATAACAATGTTTTGCTATGCTGAAATGTAACTGTAGAATGATTAGTTGGACTTCCAGCTCACTGAATTGCATGAAGTAACAAGAAACAAGACCACATCATCATCATCTAGCAGGCAGTGGTTAAACACTTTGAAACTTACAGACTGAAAACAGTAAAATTATTCATAACTCAGTTCAACCAGAAATTATTAAAAAAAATTTGATGGCCCCAATTTTTTAAGCACTAAGAGACACAGCAGTTAGATATAATTTATCTCTCAGGTAACATCTCTAGCCACGTGTAAATTCATCAATTATGTTCAACTGTGGAGCATACAAATCATTGTCAAATAAGTAAGAGTCTGACTCATGGCCTTCCCATCACTACTGTACAAGTACCATATGACAATCTAGCTGTGGCAAGTCCTCAACCACATTTGACCAACTCAACAATAATTGACCCTTTGCATGAACTTCCTATTAACAGTGGACTATTTGCAACCCTTCCAACCTGCTTTTAAAATAATTTCATTAATGTTATCAAATTTCTGATAAAATACAATCATTGTTCAATACTGGATTCTGAAACGTTGTACAAAAATTGAAGTGTGAAATGGTTGGTGTAACTTCAGTTGTAAATAAAATATAACAGACTGAACAAATCCAGTTGCAGATATGCTCTCTGGTTCCAAAAACGTAAACTGGGCAGTGTTACAAGTGCATATATGTCTGAGAAATGTAACATGATAAGATGTCAGAAATATCCCTTTGTCTGTTGTGAACACAAACCCATTGCAGAAATGCAAAAACCATACTAATATTCTTCTTGTATAATAAAAATTACTGAGTTCCATGATTAAGTGCACAAGAAGTCACAAATATAGCACACTTTAAATGCTCTTAAAGGTTTTGAATAAGAATTATTTCTATGTCAACAAATATTAAAATAACACCAATAAAGAAATTCTCAGCCACTGCCCAAAAACCTTGATGTCATTACTGTAAAAGTAATGAGGCAACCTTTCTTATTTGTAGGATGGACATCTGGTATTATAAACAGGTTAATAATTAAGAAACAAGGCTATGAATAATTTCAGTGAAAAAAAAACAGTTTTCACAGATTTGATTGGAGTTCCCTCATGATGATCCACAACACCAAAACGTACATATTTAAACATAATAAAGAAGTTTATATGTTGTGCTATGATGATATAATTTTTATCTAACTGAAACATTTAGTACATGGTAAATAATGGGTACCTTCAACATGGTTCAGGCAGTCTGTGTTGCCTTCATGTGCTGCTGATGTTAATTTTCAGACACAGAATGACAACTATTGTCATATGACACACCACTGTTTCATCCAATTTTTCTATTCCACATTCCATTTATAAGACATCTACATACAATAAAACTGTAAAACTTATACGACCACTTGGTTGTTAAAACAGACACAAACTGTCATAATAATGAGAAGAAATAATTTTGATACTCCACTGTCGTCTAGAGCAAAGAATATCAAACAGCATTCAAACTTTGTCTACAATGTATATGACGGCTACACACACAATCAGTGTAACTATACGTACTCAACATGCCATAGTAAAACATGTTTCAAAGACAAAAAGTATGCACTGGTATATTCTTGCAAATGCAAACAGATTATGAGCAGTACAGATTGAGTTTCTAGATAGTACTGACAAACAAGTAAAAAATCTGAAAATGGGATATTAACAACAGTCAAAAAATAGAAAGACTACATGAAATTTCATAAAATTAACCTTGAATGGATGACTGGGACAACGCTGTCCCATTATATGTACAACATCCTTTTCATCTGGAAAAGAAAACATTGTCCTGAAGTGGGAATTTAAGTTGAATTGTGCTTCAGCTGCAGCAGAAACCTGGCATTTAAAAGGCTGTATGCTAAAGGTTGATGACAGAGTACTGTGGGCATGAATTATGCTTCAAAAAAAATAAGACAGCTTTGAGTGCATCAACAGTAAGTACCATAAAAAATGGACACTGGAGAGACCATGGCAAAGTCAACAGAAAATGTGTTGGTGGATACACAAATGAAAGAGTCAACACAGATGAAAGAGTGGTACTTAAGGGTGGCTACAGAAGAATGGAAAAGACTATGTTTCAGAGCAAATCACTCTGTCAGAAACATCAACAGTTGATGAACATAATAATGTATCAATTAGATTTGAACAGATGAGTTTCAATATAACAACTCTTAATTTTGTAATTGGACAGCTGAGGGCAGGACATCACACACCTCAGTAACTGTCCAAATACTCTATAATGTCTTCCTCTTGTGAGTTATTTTTCTCTAATACCTAATTCAAACAATGAATACACTTGATACATTTGCCCATACATGTGAGAAAATTCAGTCCCCAGTCTTAGCAATGACACTCTGTTATCAGTATATGATGTGATACAAAGGTCAGACTGATCTGCTACATGAGACTAGAATCCATATCCTGCTGCAAATGCAGTCATATCAGGTATCTATTATCTCAGTACATTAATTCCACAGTGCAAGGACTTCCTTAGAAGTTGATATATTACTCAGTTGGTCAAGCAGGCCTGCTTAAAATATGTCTTGTACTGAGTTGATCTACTATGTATCTTCATCCTATTACTGTAAGATCAATTTCGGTATTATATAACCAGAAAGTATCTTCCCTTAAAGTTTCACAAACAAACCTGTGCATGCATGTATCGCTTTACTAATGTTGTTGTACGTTGTACACAACCCATTCTCTCAATTCGTCACCCTAACACTATTACGTACATATTACACATTAAATAATTCCTCCTGCCATCCTATCACTTTTTTATTAACTCAACATATTCTTCTGAGAACTTTATCCAAATAGTCAGTAGTCTTACTTAACACCTTAAATTTAACTACTTGGAATGTAATTTGTTATATATAGATAATAATGACATACCTAATAATTTACAACAATCTCAAGATATATGTGGAACAGTTTTGTGCACATTTAAAACAGGTGATAAGGAAATACTGTTGAAATTATATGTGACAAGTGTGGTATCAATATTTCATTAAAACAGGAGGAAAGAAGAACTAAGCCAGCAAAGATAACATTATTGAGGTATTTACAGGATATATATTATATAACAACAAAACAAATGAAGAATTGTGAGAAAAACAGGTTATAGGCAACTGAAATTAAGTTACTGTAATTACAGATGCAAGAGGACAAAACATTTGTTAAGATTAATGAGATATGCCTTCCCATGTTAGGGTATGAATGCACTCTGAGCAGCAGAAAGAATGCCAGTCAACACACGAAAAGATGGAGACATCCATATACATGAAAGGGGAAGACGCCAAGAATGGCTTATACTCTGTTGCTGATGAAGATGACTTGACAATCCCAACAAAAAATTATAAAACTGAAAGAACTGACGAAGAAAACTTGAAAGACCAAAACATAACTAGCTCAAACACTAGAAGCATACTGACACATTAACTAGAATGAATTCTGTTTCATCATATGACAGAGAAGAAGTTCTGAAAGACTGTGTCCAAATGTGACTACCAACCACAGAAGAAAGATACTGCTGTGGACCCTTCCTTGTTATACCAAATGCACACATGACTGGTCTCATGATACAGGTTTCACTGTGGCACAATGTCACACAGAAACTGAATTTTACCTCAGCTTCTCTAGGGTCCAGTAATGAGTAGCCCCATTCTTGGTGTCCTGTACCTCAACTGCCACGATTGTACGGGGGAATGGTCTCTCATCATCATCCTCCTCATCTAGTGCTGGCAGCAGATCCACAGGTAGAGGTGAATACAGGGTGTCTGTGAGAAGGGTAAACTGGAACTGGACCTGCAACAGGCAACTGGTGTCACAAGCTGCCACCTTTAATGTTGACATGAGGTTCAGAGTTATGAACAGCACACATATCAACCACTGCAACTTAAATCAAATTCCACTTGCCTCTAGTTTCACAGTTTTCTTACAAATGTTTCTATAGGAAAAAAGATAGTTAAATGTTAAGATTAATGAAACAAGAGCTTCTCAAGCTCTGCGGCAGTTCGCTTGTTAAGTGCTAACTCCACAGAGCAGCTTCCTTCTTAAAAAGCTAACAGTTCCTCAGCTACTTAAGAAATTCACCACATTTTATGGAACCTGGACATTAATTACCATATTCTTATAATAAAAGCCAATAAGATGCACTATTTCTCAACTTTATTTGGGAGAGAACTCTACATGTTTTGGACAGGCTTACTGTCCATCATCAGGAGTCTGAATACTGTATTCACAGCAATTGGTATTTGTCATAGAGTCAACATAACTGTATGACAAATATCAATTGCTATGAATACAGTATTCAGACTCCTGATGATGAACATTAAGCCTGTCTGAAACATGTAGAGTTCTCTCCAAAATAAAGTTGAGAAATAGTGCATCTTATTGGCTTTTATTATAAGAATATATCATGATGCACAGTCCTCTGAATGTCAAATTTGTTAATTACCATGTTCACAACAACCCACCCCTGGTCCCTATCCTCATCCAGATTAATTCAATCTGCAACCTTCAATCCCATTTCTTTGATGTCCACTTTAATATCATCTTCCCATCAATGCCTAACTCTTCCAAGTGGTCTAATCCTTTCAGGTTTCCCACCGAAACTCTGGATATATTTCTCTCCACCCTCATGCATACCATATGCTCTACCTACCTCAACATCTTTGATTTGATCACCGAAATAATATCTTGTGAGATACTGGTGTCAAGACTGAATATAAAATGTACTCACCACTGGCCTCCTAATATAAGTCAATGGCAAGTGAATGAATGTATTTTTTTGAGTCCTGGCCATAATTATAGCTTCCTTATTTTCATAATCATTTTTGAAACAAGACACCATTTCAGAAAAGCTAGCATAAAGATCGAATCACTAGATATAGTGGACCAAAGTGTCAAATTACTAATGACCCTTCAAGAACATTAACATGTCTGCACAGGGAGAAAGACCAGAACCTTTCAAAGTGAGGACCTTTAACTGCTTATACACTTTCTAAAACACAAAACTTATAACATTAGGAATATCTTTAGTTAAAAATTTACTATCCAGGACATATCGGTTTGTTTTTTATTTTTATGACAACAATAAACTTTGATAATAATCATGTTTTTGAAAATGACATACTTTTGTATGATGACAAAACACTTGCATTTCAGTAACGTAAGTCTTTCATGTATCCTACATTCTCCTTTTCTCCAGTTGGTAAACATTGTTAGGTCCATCCGTATCCCCCATTATTTCTCTGCTCAGCAATCATTTAATGCACATGAATACATGCTTCAGTCTACTGCCATTTAATTGCATGGTAACAGTTCAGTGTGTAAAGTGGTGCAATGGTGATGAACATTAACACACTGGCTAGCAAATATATATACCAATAAAAGTCATAACAAATTAATTTAAATACTTCAATAAAATGTATTTCAAGGAAGATCCATGCAAAGCATGTGCACTGTCACTTGTATAGTATAAACCAACTACCATTACTAGGTACAAGATGAAGAATGTGCATGTATTATTAACACTACTCTAGGGAAAAAACTAACTACATGCAGCAGAGTCCTTTGTGAGTAGCTGACAGTTGTTCAGATACTCAAGAAATGCCCAGTCCCATACAGAATCTCAAGGCTCATTAATGTGCCTCTACTCAGATGTTTCACTACTTCTACCTCCAGTCTCTTCACCATACTATATAGGAAACCAGCCTATATATATATATATATATAATTTTTGAGCCACTGGTATATGAATGCAGACATCTTAATCAAATTCATAATATTCTTATTTTAATTCCAATTTATTAATCCAAATACTTTAAAAATCTGTAAATATAACACTATGATAACATAGCACACTTTTAATCAAAGATAAAGAGTTTGTACACATTTAAAAAATTTTTTAACCAAAATCAATTGGAAATTTGATATTTCATACATCCATACTGTTATACATTCTTGCACTGCCTTGGCATAATTGTATTGCATGTATGTAGTTACACATGCTTCTCTCTACATTTGATGTGACCCCTTGAACATGACCCTTCGAAAATCAAAACATGTTGGAAGTATTGATAATATACAATATTGGGATTTTCCATAGCTACAGTATCTTTGTTGGTCTGAGTTATTAAGGTCTGAACTATAAATACACTGTAATAAGCAACATTGCAAGTTCATAACAGTGTTATCTTGAGCCTATCACTGGACCCCACAGCCAAATGTATCATTCTACACCCTAGTTCTTTAAGATTCATCTTGATAATATCCTCCAAAACAGTATCTTCAATTTTTATTTGTTCACTGGAATTGTCTGAAGTTTCAGTTCTCATTTTGCAAAAGGTCTTGTAGTATATGAGAGACTAGGATCTTGTAAAACATTCTCCTTTGTTCACAGACATCTCTGCTCTCCTAGCTGCCAAAATTCTCAGAAGGTAAAATAACTTTCATCCCTTCCAATTTTATTTTGCTTTGCTTCTGTTTAGCTTATTGAAAGTACTGTTTCTAATACCATAATGCCTAACACATCAACTCTCTAAATAGTACGTGTATATTGATATCTGGCAAGAAATAAATGACACTTGCAAATACGGCATGACGAACAAATCTGTTTCCTATGTCGCCACCGGACAGTTCATAAATTAGAAAAGCAAAAAACTATCAAACAATTCAGAAGTGTCAGAAATGAATCTGTTCTTTCACTCTACACAAACACAAATAGATTTTTACAGACAAAGCCTGAATGCCTGCATGCCTGCTCTAATCATGACTGGCAATAAAGAACATACCTTCTTTTTCAGCTCAACAGAGATTGCATTAGCCTCCTTGAGGAATATGGCGTTTCCCCAGAGGTCATCACGCAAGGAAGTGAACTGATGGTACTTCCATTTCCTGAATGCCCATGCAGCCAGTTGGTATTCACGATCACTCCAGTTGCACTCTGCGTCAAACAAGGGGTTGACTGAAATGCCATCAGGCAATCACAGTCAGACAACAACACAGAGCATGACCCAAAGAAAAGAGATTAAAGTGTTAAATATAGCACAGAAGTACTTCAATGAAATTTTAGTGTTGAGAAGAATGTCAACGGATGCAACAAACACCTGGCTGAGAGTCTGGAATAGTTCCATGCCTTGGTGCACTGGTACACTACTTAATAACTCAATGGAGGACAGAAATGCCTGAGTAGTTTACAGTTTCTCAGCCATGATCATGGAATTGCAAAGTTCCTTATTATGTTCACAACAGCCCACTGATATCCTGCAGCAATACCATTCCTTGAACGTGCTGAATCAATTCATTTTACAAAACCAACAACTTGAACATACACATACATACACATAATATTAAGCCACCTGACATATTATGGTGATGAACTGTCAGAACATGTAGGAGTGGATTAATATCATGTATATGTGATTGTGGTCCTCGGGTCGACTCAGCCTCTATCACAAATGAGTACCAGGCATATTTCCTGGGGGGGGGGGGGGGGAAAAAAACGGGAGGATGAAAAGGGCAGACACGCTTCCCCCCTCCCGTGGTTGACTCCTTTGAATATGGTTAGCTTTGACTCCCCCCACCCAACACCCCCCCCCCCGGCTGGACAGGG
>Ga0136643_10011088_pt1 | contig 13350 bp, 8 predicted proteins | sample TergutLab28metaG_FD_96883 | JGI IMG/M metagenome (GOLD analysis project Ga0136643, IMG submission 96883) | Labiotermes labralis P1 segment gut microbial communities from Petit-Saut dam, French Guiana - Lab288 P1 (version 3) (version 3) | ecosystem: Host-associated > Arthropoda: Insects >...
GTGTGTGTTTGTGTGTGTGTGTTTGTGTGTGTGTGTGTGTGTGTGTGTGTGTGTGTGTGTGTGTGTGTGTGTGTGTGTGTGTGAGAGAGTGTGTGTGTGTGTGTGTGTGAGTGTGTGTGTGTGGGTGTTTGTGTGTGTGTGTGTGTGTGAGTGTGTGAGAGTGTGTTTGTGTGAGAGTGCGTGTGTGTGTGTGTGTGAGTGTGTGTGTGTGTGTGTTTTAGAGTTTGCGTGTGTGTGTGTGGTTGTGTGTGTGTTAGAGTGTGCGTGTGCGTGTGTGTGAATGTGTATGTGTGTGTGTGTGTGTCAGTGTGTGTGAGAGAGAGAGAGAGTGTGTGTGTGTGTGGGGGGGGGGGAAGGATTTGGCCCATTGCAAAATAACATCCATTCCACTTGATATTATGCATCCCATTACGTTATGATTACAAGGAAACCAAAAAACATCCCTCAGACACAACACTTGTCTATTAAAACCTAACTGCATCTACATGTATCGACTTGTACCAAGCCATCATTAGGCTGTAATCGACTGTACAAAGAGAAAATCTACAACTTGGTTTCTGTAATACATCTTTGTACACTTTCTCTTTATGTACAATCTTTTACAGGCTGAGGGTGAAGTGTTTGACACATAGTACTTGGTCTGTTTGTAATAACCATTCTGTTAATAATGAAAAAAAAAGCATGAAACATCTGTCAAGATAAAGGCTAATGGGTTTAGATTCAAGCCCAGCACATTCCAAATATATATGGAATTAAGTGAATATGACTGGTAATATTGCATGCAACTGTTAAAGTTCGGAACATATTTCATACAGACTTTTAGGTTAGTAGGCCTGTTTGTGTTATCCATCCATCCATCTATGCACCTGTCAGTCTGTTCATCTGTCCTTCTATCCGTCCACTCACTCACCTATCTATATATGTGCGAGCTTGTGAATGTACACGTTTATCCATTTGCCTCTCTGCACAGTTTCCTCCAGAGTTCCAATGGATAGGCCTCCACCAGACGAAAAGTCACCTCCAATTTCCTTGGTAGCTTCCATACAAATTTTATTTAATTTTTCATATTTCTTAAAGGCCTAGTACCTAAAAAATAAAATTTCAGGTACGCCCTTTTTAAATTCTTAGGATTCCAAGACAGCTGTTTCAAGGTCATTGGACTCTTAGAGCTGTCCGATCTATTGTCAGCTTACTTTAACTATAAATCATACAGACAATTATGTCTGTCTTGTGGCATTGACCTAGAAGTCTGTCGTGTAATAATGAACACTGCATTTTGTGTTTTTATGCCACTTTCACGAGTTTTCTTCAACAGAATTGCAACACTGGAGTGTCCACTACTCAAGTACTTAGAATGATTCTTATAATAAAACCAACTAGATGCACTAGTTTCTCAAATTCAATTTTTGGAATAAAACTCTACATGTTTCGGACAGTTCTTATGTCCATCATCAGGAGTTTTTCACTGTACTGTACTGTATATGTCATACAGGTTTGCTGACAGCTGTCAGCAAAGCTTTATTACATATACCATTGCTGTGTGTACAGTGGAAAACTCCTGATGATGGACAGAGGAACTGTTCGAAACATGTAGAATTTTACTCAAAAAATAAAAATAAATTTGAGAAATTAATGTATCTAGTTGGTTTTATTATAAGAATTTATCACGATGCACGGTTACCTGTACGTCAGATACTTAGAATGAGTCTAACAGTTGGCGTTTGTCTTCACGGCTGTGACACTTTCGTTTCCGTAAGAGCGGATTATCCTTAAACAGATGAACCGGTAGACATTACGCCCGACACCCTGAAATCAGTTCCCGCCATACTTCACTTAATTTAAAATTTTAAGTCCTTCATCTTGGTTGGGCCAAACACTAAGATCTCTCCTCGTGCTTTAAAATCAATATTCTGCAAACTGTTGCAGAGGATTTCGATCTTGGAAGGTAATTTTGGGAGGACCCAGCCATTGGAAAATGATTATGAGTTTCGGAATTTGGATCGTAAGGTTTCGTTGCGGGTAGGCATGGACTTGACGTCATTAGGCTAATGACAGGGACAAATGAACAGGGTGGCGACAGCTTCGGACTTTCACTGCACAGACGCGGAGTCGAAATTATTTTGAGGCGCGTGGGATTCATTTCCATGTGTTGTCATTTCTTTTTTATTTTCTTTTGTTGGGTTTTTTTTCCCCTGTTATTATTTCGATAGTGTTGAATCCCAGAAGTGACCTTGCATTGATATTGATAGATCGATGTAACCTTAACAAGATGATATAAAATTCTTCAATACTGAACTTCCTCTTGGACTATCACTCGGGAGTTGAATACTAAGATATTTAGTGGTACTGTACAATCGATGAAACACAGAAGTAATTTGTACGATCTTTATCGTTGCACAGTGCATTTCGTACAGTCATTTAATCAGCACACCAACTAATGCATATACACAAAATTTTTACATTAAAACATTTAAAATCGCCCCAACATATTTCGATCCTAAGAACACCTTCAGGGAGCTACACTGTTCCTTGCTCACACAACATAACACACGACACACAACCACAGTCAGGCGCATTCTCAGCAGCGTACGACCTACAAAATATGATAAGCTGCCTCAGCACCAAGTTAATGTAAGGAAATTAATCAATGAGCGTTTTAAGTATGTGACTTTAACAAGGGACAGTGTAGCTCCCTGAAGATGATCTTAGGACCGAAACATGTTGGAGCGATTTTTAAATGTTTTAACGTAAAACTTCATCTATGTGCATTAGTTGATGTGTTAATTAAATGATTTGTACGAGTTTTTGTGTTTTGACCAGCCTCATGGTCTAGTGATCAGAGTCTCTGACTATTAACCATGAGGTCCCGGGTTCGATTCCCGGTTCTACTGTGGAAATTTTCCCTGAAGGGGAGGATTTCTGCGGTGACCATGGTCTGGGTAGGTTAGTATAATTTAAGTTTAAGGCCCCTCCTGGCACTACATCCTCCTATATCACCACTCACATCATCGGGACAACGTAACTGCGCCTCATGGGCATCCCAACCTCAGAAGTCGGTTACACTCCTGCCATGCCCAGGAGGGAGGATCACGAAGTCCACAAGGACATGTGGTAACATTGGAGAGAGAGATTTTGTTTTTTAATACTTCCGAAAGTGTACCTTGAAATTTTCGAAATTTGGTGCTGGAGAAGGGTGGAGAAGATCAATTGGACCGATTTTGTGAAAAATTAGTAAGTATTACAAAGAGTGAAGGAAGAAAGGAACATTCTTTTATACAATAAAAATAATGAATGCTAACTGGATTGGCCACATGTTGCGTAGGAACTGCCTTCTAAGGTGTGTTTTTGAAGGACAGATAGAAGGGAAGGGAAGAAGAGGTAGAAGATGTAATCAGCTACAGAATGACTTCAAGGAAACGACGAGATAATGGAAACTGAAACAGGAAACACTAGATCGCACTCTGTGAAGAACTCGCTTTTGAAGAGACTATGGACCAGTCTTAATGTAGACTGCGTGCTGATGTCTTATGTTTAATGTAACTCGCATGTCATTTTAGCGCAATAAGTGAAAATGCAATTAGAAAGTACTGGCCAAAAGAAGCGGTATATTTAGGCCAGAGGAAGGTCGAGAGGTAATGCCTAATATGATTTCACACTAGCATAAAAACAAAGGAAGAGGCAAGAAGCTCTTCAAGCGAAAGTCCTCTCAAGTTTTAAAGCGGAATGACCCTGTTAGTGTGTATAATTACACTACACGCAACTGGGGTAAACGGACTGGAAGGTATAATAATTATGTCATGTTTGTTGTCTGAATGGATGGAACAAGAGGAGTGTTGAGCAACTGGTCGACAGTTTGTTCCGCCAGTGAACAAAGCGAATGTATGCCTGATTTGGGAGTTTTCTCAGCACCCTTGGTGAAGTCCGAGACTACCCTGCAGTTGGAAGCATCAAAATCTTCCGAAACATCGGTGACCACTAACTGATCCGGCGTTGTAACCTTCAGGTTGACGTAAGTGACAAACGAAACTTGCTTTAAACAGCCTGAGCACTTAAACATTTAATGATAAACGGTTTTTAGAGTAACATCACATTTAGCTTTAAGATTAAAATATTTTGACTATGTAATTGTAAAGTTCGGGTCTTTCCCGGGAGTAAAGTGCGGCCGGGGCGTGCTGCTGACCACTCACCACCTTCTAGTGACGCGGTCATGGAAGAGTAGAGCTATACCTCTACCCATCCTCTGGACCACACCGGGCCTGTAACGGGAACACTTTATTCAAATAATACACCAACTAATGCACCCATATAAAAGTTACACATTGAAACATTAAAACTGCTCCGACATGTTTCGGTCCTAAGACCATCATCAGGGAGCTAGCTATATTTTCCTTGCTAAAGTCACATTAAAAACAGTCACTGATTAACTTCGTTGTACTAATAGGGTGTTGTGGCAGCATGCCGTGTTATGTAATGTTATGTTGCGAAAATTGCCCTGCTACGGATGTGCATTCTGTGCTTCGCTGCGTGATAGTGGCAAGGAAGGAAAATATAGCTCCCTGATGATGGTCTTAGGACCGAAACATGTTGGAGCAGTTTTAGTGTTTTAATGTGTAACTTTTATATGGGTGTATTAGTTTGTGTATTAATTGAGTAAAAACGACAACATGCAAGGTGTAACAATGAAAATAGGGATCACTTTACTTTTAGCTTTTAATGGTAAGATTCGCCCTGTAACAAGCCACGAAGGCCCGGGGGGGGGGGGTGGAGGTACAGCTTTACTTTTTCCTTAACCTCGGCGCTAGATGGGGTGGGTTTACCACGTGACGAATTTTTTATTTGATTGGTTTTTAATCGAAAGAATCATTTGCATAAGCAGCCTTAAGCAGCTGGTAATTGAGACAAAATTTGTTATCCGTGAAGTATAAATGGAATTATTTAAGATTACTTCTTAGTTTTAAATGTTTGTAACTAATTACACAACAAAGGGCTGCCAGAGTATTTGATAATTAATTAAACCAATCAATTTCCCACAAATCACGTTCTCATAGCGCCGCCACACTAGACCTGTTACGTTTTTGACAATGTTACCAGCTACCCTGTCGGAGGGTCTTCTTAGTGTCTGCCAATCTGTCCGACAGAATGACCTTGACACCAGTTACAAATGCTCGGCAGTCATAAGCATTTTCTCATGTTATTAGATGATACGTGCTCCTAACTTCTGCACTTGATACAGAGTATTTAAACAAGGTGCACATCAAAAGACAAGAGAAATAAAATTATGAAATGAAGAGATCGGGCACTTACCGAAATTAATCTGCTCTTATGTTCACCGTAAAAGCTTTGCCATTCACCAGTGAGTTTATATCAGTGGTTACTATGCGTACCACTACGTTTATAAATAGAAAAATTTTACGTACCGCTCACTATACATTTGCTTTTAGGTGCGTTCAGAAAATAGCGAAAAGCGACTATTAGCTTTGTCATGTCTGCCTGTATGTCTGTCTGTCTGTCTAACTGTGCGTCGTCGATCTGTCTGTATGGAACAATTCGGCTCCCACTGGCCGGATTTTCACGAAATTTTATATTCGAGAATTTTTCGAAAATCTGTCAAGAAAATTCAAGCTTTATTAAAATATGTCAAGAATAACGGACACTTTACCTAAAGATCTGTATACATTTATGATAACACACTCAATTCTTCGCAGAATGAGAAACGTTTCAGACAAAAGTTATAGAGAAAATCAAAACACATATTTTATTTTCAATCACTTTTTTTTTTTTCGAAAATCGTGCCATCTGAGAGATAGTGCAAAAAAGTATGGTGTAGCCGGACATGCTTCAGACGACAGTAAAATAGAGCGCATGCGCATTGCATGCTGGATAACTAAGACTGCAGACACACACTCAGAATGTGTAGTACTTATTGATTTTACACTGGAACAGTGATTACGCTAACGCGCCTCAATGTTAGTACATTCAATGCATATTTAATTTGTGTGGCTCTTAGAAGGAGATGTAATTATTTCTCTAAAGGCGTTAAATTATTGTTTTTTTTTATAACCAAGGCGGAGTGTTTACTGTGCGGTGCGAAGTGACTCAATACATTTGATGTTTTTCTCAGTCCTGATATGGTTCAAACGGCTTTGAGGTCATTGTTTAGGTTTGGCAAGACGGAAGGTCATTAATGCGGCCAGAGCTTGAAGCTGACCATTCATCACCTACTTATGTCGTGATTTTAAATACATAGTTCCTAGCCCAAGTGTCAAAGAAATGCTGACGTACTTAACATACCCCGTTCCACCGACGCGGTAGACCTATTGACTGAGGTACTGTTCGGGAGGATGAACTGGCGGAAATAAACACTTACCATCAGTGATTAATCGTACTACATTATGCACTTATGCGGCCGTTGGCCACGTAAAGATTTCTCGACGCTCGTTCCGCCAAAAGTACGTGATGCGCGTATCCTTGTAGTCTTCTTTGTTATGTTTTCATTCCGCCAGATAATCTTCAACTTCGATTCAACCCACCGGTTCTTCCTATTTAGCTTGCCCTACCGTCCCCACTCTGGATGTCTCTATGAAGACCGGCATCGCTACGCTGCCGCTGCATCGATCTATCATCAGGCTTCCTTACCCTTGGCGTCGTAACCTGTAAGACAATTCGCCGTGTCTCGGCTGTGAATTTTATAAATATTGTAAACTCTAAAGCTCTTTTCTTACTGGATGTGATACTGTATAATAATTGTGCGGTCAATAAATGTCAATGTCTCGGATAAACCAGCTGCTTCCGTTCAGGGTAAAACATTCTTTTAACCTGAACTTGGAGGCAACAGATTTATACTAAATGTTGGTATGTATCTGTCATACCAGGGGACAGTACTGTTGAAAGTCAATGTCACGAAAGGTCCGTATCTCATATTATAGCGTTGTTTAGGTCAATGTTATCACTAGATGCTCATTGCAATTGTTTGTGAGAAACTTTTAGATAGCCGATTAAACACTTTATTATCCAACTAATGCACAATATAAAATACATAGATAAAATTAAAATTATAAAATATTTAAAAGTGCTCCCAACATGTTTCGGATCACAGAGGATCCATCATCTGGGAGACTTGTGCATGGCTTGGCTAAAAATTACAATAATGACTCTATCGTGTACGTTCACACGGACACGATGTAATCATTCTTGTAATTTTTATCCAAGTACTGTACAAGACTCCCTGTTGATGGGTCCTCTGTGATCCGAAACATGTTGGAGCAGTTTTAAATATTTTATAATTTTAATTGAATCTACATATTATATACTGTACATTAGTTGGATAATGAAATGTTTAATTATCATTGATGCACGGTGCAAACATGAAGATCTTAGGTAGCACGACTTCCCATTAAACGATTCTTTGTACGAGCTGCAGTTAGAAAGCAAAGCAAACCAATAATAGCGCAACATAATACAAAAATTACACGAAGTCAGTAATAAATAATGAAGTGTATCGCATTTCATTTTATTTTTATTCACCCACATAACCGGTCTACAGACCTTCAATTATGTGCTTAATTTTACAAATCCTTCCTTTCATGTGTTTCCAGGTACGTGAGAATTTTTCTGACGAAATTTCCATTTAATTTCCGGCTTATTCAAGTCATTTCTATGATAATCGGTGTTCTAAGTGACTGGTCTCAGCCTTTTCTCCTGCTGTCATTTCACAGAAGAAATTAAAGAGAACGTCTTCCAGCAAAACTTGCCCTTTAACAAACAAGCAAACAATTGTAAGTTTTCTTACTCATATTTCCTGCAGGCGGGGGAATTTCGGTCTGGTCACTGACCTCGCGTAGAGCAACTGGTGGGCTCTCCTTTTATTAACCGTGTGGGCGGGATATATCATTGCTAAACTGACGTCTGCTATATTAAAAAACAGGGGTCTACAAATAATCCAGAAATGTAGGAGCAACCTCAAAATTTCGGAAACCATCTTGGTGACGTGAAGAAAATCATGTGCTGAGTAGCTACTAACATTAGGCGCCACTGCACAAAATTTAGAAGCCTGGGCGACCTGGCACCCGGGATTTGTTCACTCCTGTTCTAATGAATTGCCAGAGTGAATAAGTAAATATGTCAGACTGTCACACAAAATGGATTTAGATTTCTGAAGTAAGTCCAAGGGAAGAGAGTCCTTCTTGAAAAGGTGACAGTTGCTTAGCAGCTGGAACAGGGCCGACGGTTTTTGAACTCGAAAATTGGAAGTTTCCAGAAAGCCATCCTATGGATTACACCCTGAGTCACATGATTTCAGGCGATGCCCCTCTAACCTGTAAACTGAAGTGTCAGGTCCCTATGAAATATTAGAGAAAATAAACCAGAATACACAACGTCACATCTCTGAAAACACTACTTTTAAATTCGTCGTCGTTTTGATCTAAATTTGTAGTTCCCCTTAAAACTTTCCGTATCCGAAAATTCTCGTTGCTTTAGGTGTTACATGTAGTCCGTTAATTGTTTGATTATTATAAGATAATCTAGCCAGAGGAAGTTCAATATTTTTCGAATATTAAAACCCACGAAATATTTACAACATTGGACAAAGTGTCTTAAGAGCTACGTGGAATAAGTGATGATACTTGTGGCCAGAAGCAAGTTAGCAGCTGAAGTAAGCGTTCCATAGCCATTTGTTGATGCAAATTAACAGGTTTTCATTTGATTTTCGTGGATACCATCGACAAAGAAAGTAAGATGGCATAATATGAACTCTACATACTGAAACGTTAGCAAAAAATGAATACTGCAGAACGTTTATATCGGAAATGCAGAACGTTCATATGGATACTGCGGAACGTTTGTGTGTAATAGAACTTGTATATGAATACTGCATAGCGTTTATGTTTAAACTGTAGAGCATTTGTGTAAATACTGCAGAACGTTTATATCGGTACTGCAGAACGTTTATATCGGAAATACAGAACGTTCATATGGATACTGCAGAAGGTTTGTGTATTACAGAACCTGTATGTGAGTATTGTAGAACGTTTATATCGATACTTCAAAAATTTTATTTCGGTACTGCAGAAAGCTCATATGGATACTGCAGAAAGTTTGCGTATTACAGAACGTTTATATGAATACTGCAAAGCTTTTACGTGGAAACTGCAGAATATTTGTGTGAATACAACAGAACGTTCGTATGAACACTACAGAACCCTTTATGTGGACACTGTAACAAGTTTTTATGGATACTGCAGAATGTATGTGCACAAAGCTGTGTGCTTTATACATTTTTAATAGTGTATCTGACCCTGCCTCTCAGTGAAATGTCCTATTTAAATGTGTTTAATGTATTAATATTTTATAAATTTTACGTATGTATACAGGAATGTATTCACATTTGTGATATAAAGTGCGTTCGTCTGACAGTTTCCCGCAGGCAGGAAATTCGGGCACACGAGGCCCTCAGACTGCTGCGCTCTTTCACGCTGCCTGCGTGTTGTGAATTTCAAATTTGATTCTGGTAAAATAAAAATGTGTTCGGTATTCGTTATGCCTGCTTCGCTGTGTGAGAATATGAACCAGTGTTTGTAAACACCCTCAGAAGCAAAGAGCAGTGCGTGACGACCAGAGAAGTGACGCTACGGCGGAAGTATGCCTGCATGCGCTGCGTTCCGTCTTCTGCAGAGGTGGGGGCGTCATTGCACCGCCGCGAGGACAACAAACTCATATCCCTGCAAATTGCGTCATTCGCTGAGTGTCTGTCACTAGGAGACGTAATAAAAATTACTGCCTGCAGGCACATCCCAAGATCTTCGCATCGTGAAAATTAGGAGGCCAGTTTCGGTTTGTGTATTGATTAGTTGAGGAATTGTTAGCTTATCAAGGACTGGGCTCGGTGTAGTTAGGTCACATGCTAGTGATATGTATGTATGTATGTATGAATGTATGAATGTATATATGTGTGTATGTATGAATGTATGTATGAATGAATGTATGTATGTATGTATGTATGTATGAATGTATGTATGTATGTATGAATGTATGTATGTATGAATGTATGTATGTATGTATGAATGTATGTATGTATGTATGAATGTATGTATGTATGAATGTATGTATGAATGTATGAATGAATGTATGTATGAATGTATATATGTGTGTGTGTGTATGTATGTATGTATGCATGTATGTATGAATGTATGTATGAATGTATGTATGTATGTATGAATGTATTATGTACGTATGTATGTATGTATTATGTACGTATATATGTATGTACGTGTGTATGTTTGTATATATGTATGTATGTGTGCATGTATGTATGTGTGTGTGTATGTATGTGTGTATATATATGTATGTATGTGTGTATGTATTATATACGTGTGTATGGATTTATGTATGGATGGATGGATGGATATGTGTGTGTATGTATGTACGTGTGTATGTGTATATATATATATGTACACGTATGTGTGTATGTATGTATATATGTGTGTGTATGTATGTATATATGTATGTGTGTATGTATGTATGTATGTGTGTATGTATTATGTATGTATGTATGTGCGTGTGTATGTATGTTTGTGTTTATGTATGTGTGTATGTGTGTGTGTGTATGTGTGTGTGTATGTATTATGTATGTATGTATGTGCGTGCGTATGTATGTTTGTGTGTATGTATGTATATATGTGTGTGTGTATGTATGTATATATGTATGTGTGTATGTATGTTTGTGTGTATGTATGTGTGTGTATGTATGTGTGTGTGTATGTATTATGTATGTATGTATGTGCGTGTGTATGTATGTGTGTGTGTATGTATATATGTATGTGCGTGTGTATGTATGTTTGTGTGTATGTATGTGTGTATGTGTGTGTATGTATGTGTGTGTGTGTGTATGTATGTGTGTATGTGCGTGTGTATGTATGTTTGTGTGTATGTATGTATGTATGTGCGTGTGTATGTATGTATGTGTGTGTGTATGTATGTGTGTGTGTATGTATGTGTGTGTATGTATGTATGTGTGTGTGTATGTATGTATGTGTGTTTATAATTCAGTACGCTCTAAATTTTGTCTGCCTTTTTTCAATTATAATTAAAAGTTAATTAGGAATTCGTGTATAGTAGATGGGCCTATGTAAATAACGCTCACCCAATGGCTTGTAGCTAGGAAGTGGCGTAAACAAACGAGTGTAGGCCCCTATAAATATTAGCGAAGTTACTCCCAGATCTGGTAATAGGGAACTAGAATACAGCCTTCTGTCAGAAGAAGGGAATCCAGTCCGAAAGAACTGGCAAGATGTTTTAGTAGTACGCATGTCTGGGGGCCTCAGCGCCGCGACGTCTTCGCTATTATAGGTAGGCTATACCAGACCACACATGATCGAAACACATTGAGCAGTTTCGGTGGTTAAATATGTAGGCGGACAGTTGTACAAACGATCAGACACCGTCTCTCAAACATCTGCTCATTTTATACACTTCAGGAAAAGAATGGATAAAGATTTTCAATTGCTACCATGATAGTAATTTCAAAAGGCCCTTAGTCTGCAAGTAAGCTACAGAGATCTCTTTTGAAAGACACTGCTAAATCAGCCACTCAAGTGAAACATCCGGCCCTGCCCATCTCCTTTTATAATGAACACTTTTGTTCGCGCTTCAATTCAACCGAATCTCCTTCATCCCTTTCAGTACGACATGCTATACATGCTCCGCATCATCTGCAGTTATATGGAAGAACTTCATGTTTAATGAATTAGGTACAACCACGACTGTAAGTCATAGCAGAAAGACATCTGGCTTTCTTTCAGGAGGCACTCTGTTGGAATTTTTGTGGTTGACGGAGGATTTTTAAGCTGTATCTTTAGTCATTTCTTGCTCATGCTGAAATGGCAGCCTAATCGTCACTTAATTTGCGAGAATCTAGTTTGAAATCTTTGTTCAACTTTCATGTTGATGACTCCCATCCGATTTAATTCTGCGCGGTACTTATTTATTTATTGACGCTGCTTCAGCTTCATTAGTTTCACGGTTCCCTTTAAAGAATGGTACGGCACATTGTGAAATTTAAATTGCAGTTAATAAGAGGCATGTTACAACAAAGCTAAGCAAACTTTTATGCTCAGTAGACTTTAACACGTAAGTGACATGTGCTGTTTTTAGTTCTGTCAACGGCGCTGGTGAAGATCCAAACCGTTTGGGATGTTACGACGTATCGACTGGTAGTTACCGAAGTTTCAGGGAAGCTTACTTCATCTTCATGTTAGAGTAGTACAAGGGACTGGAGATGGAGGCAGTAACCATTTAGCAGTCGACATTTCTAAAAGTTACAGGGTATTTTGTTGTTCATGTAAGTGTAATATTTTGTTGTGAACGTTAACTACACTTTGGTTTAATCAGCTGACGCGATGTGCGCTCTGGTTTGTCTTGGTGACAGTGGACGAATAAGCTTTGTCCTGTGTACAACCTGGTGGGTCGGGTAGCGTAGTCGGTATAGCGACTGGCTACGTGTTGGACGGTCCGGGGATCGAATCTCTGTGTGAACGAGATTTTTCGCACCTGTCCAGACCGACCCTGGGGCCCATCCATCCTCCTGTACAGTGGGCACCAGGTCTTTTGCGAGGTAAAGAGCGGCCGGGGAGTGACGCTGACCCCTCACCCACTTCTAGTGGGGTGGTCGTGGAAGAGTAGAGCTATACCTCTACTCACCCTATGGGCCGTACGGCCTGTACAGAGCCTCAGTGCCTATACAAGGGTGCACTCTACGTTACCTACCCTACCTGTGTAGAACCTGAGAAGGGGTATGTAGAGACAGAGACGTGGCGAAGCGAGACACCTTGAATGCGGTGTTTCTCTGCCCACATGCTTTGTCGGAAGCCGGATATTCAGTGTATGACTTGAAGTTCTCAGAGCGTATGATTATGAAGTATTCTGTCGTCTGGGATATGACTCCGTGCAGTCTGGTAGAAATGTACTAAACTTTCGGAGGAATCTATTGTCGCTCTAACCTACTATGAAGATGGAGACGGAAGTTTCATCCAAGATGTTGGCAAATTTCCTCCAGACTGCACTGTGCTATACTCCATCAGACAGCATAATTAAGACCTAAGTTCCTTTAAACAGAACTCTATCACCTTATATATATATATATATATATATACCTTCATAAATTTATAACAAGAAACTTTAGGAAAATTCAACATGGAAGACTGCGAGGGAGGTTGGAACTTATGAATAATGTTGAAGAATAGAAGACCAACTTGATGTCACTTGCTATTTTATTTCACTTCTTATGTGCTCAACATGTTTCGGACATTAATATATCCATAATCAGGAGCTTGCGACTATTCTGTTGAATTACCA
>Ga0136643_10011092_pt1 | contig 13348 bp, 17 predicted proteins | sample TergutLab28metaG_FD_96883 | JGI IMG/M metagenome (GOLD analysis project Ga0136643, IMG submission 96883) | Labiotermes labralis P1 segment gut microbial communities from Petit-Saut dam, French Guiana - Lab288 P1 (version 3) (version 3) | ecosystem: Host-associated > Arthropoda: Insects >...
CAGGTGGCGGACGCTTGTGAGTGCGGTAATGAACCTTCGGGTTCCATAAAATGCGGGGAATTTCTTGACTAGCTGCAAACCAGTTAGCTTCTCAAGAAGGACTCTGCACCATGGAGTAAGTAAATAAGAAGATCATTCGGTATTACAGAATACACTATTACCGAAAATATTTTATAGATCGCAGCACCGCTTAGTTATGATTATTATTATGTCAAGTTTAAAATTGTAACATAAATATGGCGCTGGAGTATGGACAAATCAGGTTTTAGATTTCCGGCGAGGTAAGAGACCTTTCTCCAAAGCGTTCAGCCCGGCATTAGGATACACTCAGCCACCTGGCACCTGAGTGCCGGTGGCTGTTTCACCGGGATAAGGGGACCGGGAATGACGATAATCTCAACCCAGTGTCGTGATTAAGAATGTGTATACCTACACCTTCACACCCTAGAACCTTTACGTCCTAGTGCTTCATTGTACGCAGGAAAATAATCTGCCATGAATGGGTCTGTCTTTCCAGAAATATTCAATTTATGGAGGAAAGTTTTTATTGATGTAGTTTGTTTTCTGAAATTTCGATTTGAAATTTTAAGGGTATGTTTGCAAATGTTACATAGTGAATAAACCTGTTCTTACAAAGATGCATAATATTGTTTGGATCGAGAGATGGTGACCGGGGTGCATAAACGGAATGTGGGAAATAGAGAATGCATGTAGTACTTTGGGATGTAAACATTTGTGAGTGCGGCTGCATGGAACAGCAAATCCAGTTTTGAAAGGTTAATATAAAAATCAATTCTAAAGAAAGAATTCGACTGCCATGAATGCTGTCTAGTATAACTTCTGATATTGGAGGTAAAAGGTAAAGGTAAAGTGTTCCCGTTACAGGCCCGGTGTGGCCCAGAGTGTGGGTAGAGGTATAGCTGTACTCTTCCATGACCGCGGCACTAGAAGTGGGTGAGTGGTCAGCAGCACGCCTCGTCCGCACTTTACCCCCGGAAAGACCCGGTACCCATTTTACAGGAGGCTGGGTGGGCCCCAGAGCCGGTCTGGACGGGCGGAAAATCTCATCCCCACCGGGATTCGATCCCGAAACCGTCCAGCCCGTAGTCAGTCGCTGATATTGGAGGTATTAACCTTATTTTTACGGAACAGACAATTGAACAAACAATACATACTGATTTCTGTTTTCATTATTGCTCTATTTTATCTATTAAAGAGTGGACATACACATCTCACAGATAATGTATAAATCGATTCATTTCAAATTCTCCAGTACAAACGAGTAGCCATTCATCGTGACTGACAGATGGGTGGAAGCCAAAAAATATTAATAAATGAGTAATGAATTCAGTATTGCAACAGAAACGGCCAAGTTTGAAACTATCCGTCGGTATTTCAGGTTAACACTATTGCCTCATGGGATTTGGCGCCGCGTTTTTTGGTAGGTAGCCACCGACTCCTCTGAGAAACCTGGTGCTTACCTCTTCAGGGTTGAAAGGAGGTTGTATTCTCCTCCGAAACTTAGCACAAACTTAACAAAATATACGACGTCACATCCCATACAACCACAATATTAATCTTTGCCGACGTTAAGCCGTCAGGTCACAATATTTCAGTTGCCTTAGGTTTCGAAATACTGAATTCATTTGCGTTCAACAGACGTGACGTTGAAATCTCATGCTGTTCTTCTAGTGGGTGGTAGTAGTGACTTCTTCTAATTTCTTGTGGAAGATATTTACATCCTTGATGTACATGTTGGTGGTGTAGAAGTCCTTGCTGCGGATCTGGCGGTCGAAGGGGAATCCGAGTGGCTTGTCATCAGGATACTTGTGGTCGTATCCGACACCACAGTAGCTAAAGGCTTTGTAGTCGTAAGGCTCGAAGTCGTGGACATCCTGTTTTACGTATGGGGTTAGTATGACGAAGAATGTGAAGATCTCACCTCCCTTCTGACCCTTGGGTAGCAGAAGATTCTCGGGGAATCCACAGAAGTTGTGTCCCTGTGAATGGAGTGACAGTAATTGTAACGTTTGCAAAATGTTAGAAGTTTAATTGCTGCAGTGAACCTTCAACGTGAAATATGAAAGGTACGTTTGAGTTTTTTAAATTCTTTGAAGCCTAAGAGATGCGCACGCGTAAAAACCTGTGCTTGGATATTCTCCATAATCTGAGCAGTACTCAGTAACCAGTTGTTCGTTGTTTAATCGCATTTTGATTGTAAGTTTTGTAAGTCACTGTAAAAGAGGAAGTTTCATTTAATATCACTAATCGTTTGAGAGCTCGGCCACGGAATGTGACGTACGGTAAACTGCGTATTTGGGGGGGGGGGGGGGGAGTAGCCTGTTCAGAATTAACGTAAACAGTATTTATATATGAGTTCGTACCTCACGGTAAATGTACTCCGTCTTCATTACAATGACCATGCAGGTAATGTTGTTTAAATGAATATTCGCTGTGAGGTGGAAAAATCATACGAAACAATATCACTATTTGCGCAAAATACAATTTTTTATGTTAAAGCAAGTGGCACCTATGATACTACTGTGCTTTTAGGTTTAATTAAATTTTACTCTGTTAGTTTTCAAGAATAACTGTACTCAATGGAAGTAGTTGTTTCAAGGCAAGTTTATAGTTACAGCTAAATTTCAGAAAATGGCTTATTTTTTGTACTGAATATTTCAGACTAGAAGAAATGGATTTTTTAAGGTACCTTATTCGTAAGCTGCAAATTAATGACAAACAGAACTCACCTTGTCGATGTAGTATTTGGTTTTGCCATCAATAGCTTCCAGCACTTTCTTGTAGAATGTCCTGTAGCTGTCGGGTGTGGGCGAAATTATCGAGGAATCTTGGGAGTTACGTTCGATTACAGTCTTGCCAGCTTGGACTGAAAAACACCAGACAGGTTTCTCAGATACAATACACAGTTCCGGAACAGTAATTTAGCATAATCTTCACTAAATATTATTAAATTGGCCAAATTAAAGAGGGATGAGGTGGGCGAGGCCTCCGACACAAGTGACAGATGAAAAACGCGTAAAACAATTTGGTCTTAATACTTGAGGGAAGAGACTGCGTGTAAAACTTAGGCGTAGATAGAAGAATAAGAACTCAGTGGATCTTAAAGAAATACAAGTGCAGAATGTGGAGTGGATTGGTATGGACCAAGATAGAGAACACTGGCGAGCTGTTACGAACACAGCAATAAACGCTTGAGTTTCGCAAAATTCAGGGCATTTCTTGATCAGCTGAGGAAAAATTAGCTTCCCGAAACCTAAACTGTTGCATGGATTTCGTGAAAAGAGAACGATTTCTGTCAAGGCAAGAAATGGGAAGGGCACGGAAATATTTAAATGGAAGAATTATCTTAAAAACGAGGAGTAACTGGATTTACGTTGCTTCATTTGTGTGTGTGATTTCAGTTTTTCACATATTGAATATATTGTGCCTTGTAGGTTATGTCATCCTGTGGTCTCATATGTTGTTATCAGCCTTTTGGAGGAACAGACTGCCCCAAAACACCGGCAACAGTATACAAGTCTGCAAGGTGTAATAGTCCAGGACACCACATTGCAAATTGTTTCTGTATGTTGTTGAACGTACCGTGATACGGGAAGCGGTCCAACTCAACGAAGTAGTGCCTGCGCTCATTCAGGTCCCATTCCTCACCCAGGTGATTAGTCTTGGGGGCAATGAACACACGCACATATGCATCGACTGCCTTGTCGCTGTTGACCTCTATCTTGTAGGTGAATGGCTTGTGATTTAGACGCTGCTGCCGCACGTGCATGTTCACACCGGGGATATCTTCCTCCTTGGCCACATATATGGTGCTGCCCACGCTAAACTCAAAGTTCTCCATGTACGTGTGCAGTTTACCAACTTCCACATTCTCCACCTTCACTCCTTCGAGCAGAAGCTGAAGACAGAAATTTGACATTTCATTTGCTTTGAGGTATACGAGACACAGTGAAGACACGTCATTTGTTCGTGCAGAGTAACACCACCTACCTGTCGCTGTAGAGAATCACCGCTCACCTTTTCGAGCAGAGTGACATCTCTGTAGTGTATTTTGACGTGTATATTTCTAAATTATTTATTTTAGCCAAACTAATATAGTACACAATGGAATATGAAGTGCGATAAAACAGTATTAATTTTTTTCCATACATATTTGGGCAAATCTTTGCTGACATTGCGGGAACAACAGACTGTATTCGTTTGGTTTTGTTGCAACAAATAGTGAGGCATCATTTTTTTCGTGCAGAGTAACACTGCTCACCTTTTCATGCATAGTTAAATAGCTCATCTCTTTGCGTTGAGTAACATGTGAGTCATTGCAGAGAGAAACAGCTCGCCTTTGCTTTCAGAGGACGCCGCTCATTTGTACGTACGGAGTAAAAAGTTCCATCTGTTCGTACAGAGTAACAGCACTTACCTCTTCGTGCGTGTAGCTAGGCAGTCTGTCCTTGTACTTCTTGACAAGGTGGTAGAGTCGTTTGTACAGCTGGTAGTAGACTGGATCCCTCAGGGTAGTCTGGGGGTGTTCCAGAACGCTGGGTGCGAGCTGCAATAGACGGACACTTACACGATGTCTTCAGCTTTTATCTGTATACTAATGTATGAACATCCACCTCTTATCTTTATGAATTCGGATTCAACTTAGTTTTGTTTTCCTGTGTTATAACTCACTTGCACAGGTTTTGTTGTGCTGAACGAGAAAGTGCGACTTATTTGGGGTGTATACAGCAAGAGTGTACCAAGTTCTCTGCGTAATGTGGAAATACAACTGAGATAATTATAAAGGTTTAAAGTGAAAAATACGCAGCCGAAAACGTTCGATGCATAGCTGAAGTTACGAATCGTAGTGAGTGCACAGAAATTCTTAAGTGACTAACTCCACGAAACCGATTCAGTCTTAAGAACTTACCCGTCGTCCAGCTGGTCACTGGTTCTGAAATTTCATACCCGGTTTACAAGAGGCCGCCAGTGATGCCTATATTGTGCCATACGAATCCCGTTCACATCCTTAAGTAACTATTATAAAGACTCCATTTTAGTATTATCCTCATGTCTAAATCTAATTCACTCAAATGGTTTCTTTTCTTCTGGCTTACCGACAGGACGCTGTATGAATTTCTTAAGTAATCCACACGTGTTACGTGTCTGCCCATCTCCCTCTCTTTGATTTAGACACGTAGTAATATTTGCAAGTGAACACATACGAAATACCTAATTTTTCAATGCTTTCCTTCCTTCTGGAACTTCCACTCCCTTGGGCCTCGATATTCTCCTCAGACCTCTATTCTCAGACACTTTGAATCAGTTTTTATATTGCACTTCCTGACGATGGACGATTAAGGCCCGAAACATGCAGGAGTTTGCGTAGTAAAACATTATTGTAATTCTAGGGATGTGTGTGAATTTGTTGGTCACAGTGTGACACCTGAATCATAATGAGCGGAATAGAATATGTGAAATTTAAAATCCTGTTTGTTTTATATGTTGAAAGACCAAGTGAATCCGAATCGTCTGACGTGAGGCACAAGTAACGATGCTGTCAGTGCAGAAGTGCTTTTGTATGTTTGTGTGTTAATTGATAAGATAGTCTCAGGGCCAAAACGTTAGGGGCATTGCGTAATAATTTTTAGTGTTGGTGTATGTTATGCAGTTATGATTCTTTGTATATAAGGTGCATTCACATATTACCTTCTTTCTTTCTACCACTAGGTAAGTGATAGAGGTTGGTTTTAGCATTTGCTCATAGATGGTTCCGTTGTGCTGTGTACTTACCCCGTGCTTATGGAGAGGATCCATTATGTGCCCGAGCATCATGCGGTAGATGTGAAACAAGGAACCGTAGTAATGGTAGTGGGGGGAGTTGAAGGTGCCTTCGATCATCTGGCCAAGGTACTCGACGCCTTTTTCAACCTCGTACAAAGAGTGGACTTTGAGGTGTTCCTGAAAAGAAGTGTTATTTTTTAGTCATGAGGGTTTTCGCTGCGTTTGAGATTTATGCTGCTAACAACATTATGTTACTCAGAGGCGCTTGTATTCACCTACCGGACCGCATGAGGTCATAAACCTGAGGATAAAAACATAAAAGTTTGCTGTTTGTTTTGAACTGTTATCCCGAAATTTGTCTGCAGGGGCTGAGGATATTCATTCTCCGGCCGAGATTTGAACCCGGGATCTTCCCACTCCACCGCGAAATTTGGTAGCAAAATATAGATCTAAGTTCAGATCTGTATTGTTTAGTTAACAGGTTCATCCGAAATGTATTTTGCAATACGTGGTCAAGGCGATTGATTCGTATATTCAGAAAAATGGCAGTCATTCCCAGCATGTTTCCTCAATATGTATGTATATGTAAAGTGTTACGTGAGATATAAAATATTTTCTTTGTGTTTTGACATCTTTAAAGGGATCACTGTGTAGTGTGCAGTGCTTACTATTTTGTATGAATATTGATAATTTTCTGACGTGTTGACTGTGCTGAAGAGTGAGCACTTACGTCCTTGATGTAGCCGAAGTCGATAGCGTCCATCACCCTCCCTTCGTAGTTCTTGACGTCTTCGATGGTGTAAATGTCGAAGTTCCTCACGAGCAGGTCACTGGGGCGTGGAGGCATTTCTTCGCCAGTGTGATACATCAGGTTGGGGTTGTATGCGGTCTGGAAGCACAGGTTCACGAGTAAGTACTATGTGATGTGCTGTTACAATCACCGTTTATTGTGCGTGTGTGTGCGCGTGTCTTTCTGTATGTATGTATGTATGTGTGTGTATGTATGTATGTGTGTATGTATGTATGCATGAATGCATGTATGTATGTCTGTATGTATGTATATGTATGTATGTGTTTATGTATGTGTATATGTGTGTATGATGTACGTATGTAATTTATGTATGTATGTATTATGCGTGTGTGTGTGCGTGTATGTGTGTGTGTACGTATGTATGTGTATATGTACGATGTATCTATGTATGATGTAGGTAAGTGTGTGTATGTATGTATGTCAATGCAGAGACAGCAGTGTATGTACACATTAACCCATATAAACTCAGAATATCAAAAGTTATAACTTGCTGGCAAATGTGTAGGTCAATCGTCAAAAGTTATATATTATATTTTCGATTTTTTTTTTAATGTTTTTGCACCTTGCATTTTAATATAATTATACAGTATAAATAATAATGATAATGCGGCGCTGATAGTTGAGGGGCGCAGGAACAATCGTGGCTTTTGCCATGAGCTGCTGTATCTCGCGCTGCTCGTAGCTAATGGTGCGGGGACGGCAGCGCCGCTTGAGGAAACAGCTGTTGTCCCCTTTAAATGGCGCTGTCAAGGCAGCGCTGCTAAAAACCGCTCGTGGAATATAAATCTAAACGTATTGCAATACTGACAGTTCGTTGCTTCCGATGCAGTTTATTGCTGTGGTCTTCTGTTCCTAGCCATAACTTATGCCATCTCTGCACCTTACACAACACCTTATTACAATCAGTGTAAGGGCAGTGTGGCGAGTGTGCACTGATATATTCTGGTATTATTCATAACTATACCAACTATGTCCACTAACAGACGTATGCAAAGAAGGACTTGGATACGTTAGCCTTTGATGTGTAGTGAAAGTAAAGTCTAACTCCATTGTTGTACTTAAAAGAGTCTTCTTTCAGTGGTTACCCATCTTAGAGTACCATTTTACGTAATTATTCGTTTAGAAAAAAATTTCTGGATTTAGTCAGTATGCAAATGCGGTGAATTCTTCTACAAAACTGTACAAGACAAAATTTCCTTCCTTTAATAAACTTTTGAAATTTTAGCTTCTGAGGGTGGTAAGTATACAAAAGTGGATTTTTGTGTAATATGACACCATGTAATTTGAGTCCCGTCTACCAAACTGCATGCCGTCATATCGCACGTGTCTGTACTCTTAATAGAAACTGTAATTACCGAATCTGCGGAAGAGCAGATTTCTCGAGCTGCTACAAGAAAAGTATCGTGAGAATGTAACTAAACCGATAAAGTTCTGATGTCGAGAACTATTGCTAGTCTAGATGTTGAAGTTTTACGGGCACCAGTACCTTGAGAGGCTTGTCGTAGACGAAGGTCTCAACATCGAGCAGGCCGGTGGACCATCTATCAATGCAGTATCGAGCAAACAGTTGGTGTTGCATGTAGAGGAACATCTCGCCGCGACGATCGATCTTGTGGCCATACTCCGTAATGTTGAACCAGCTGGGGTAGATCATGCGGTAGTACATGTAGAAAGTGTTCAGGCCCACGTCCTCTCTAAAGTAGGAGAGCATACTCTCCTTGGTCTTCTTGGTGTGATTCATTGGGATGATATAGGTCTGATGTAGTTCAGGGGTGCCAATGTCTGCGGACAGAACAACAGGCATCACGCTGTAGAAGCAATACTGCTTGTCGTATCTGAATGAATTCTGTAGACAAACACACGTATCAACCCTTCGGAACATACATGACTGTGGCTCTGAAACTGTTGAATTCGTGGAAACAAAACTATTTTTCCTCTGTAAATTATGTGTGTAAAAAGAACAACAGACATAATCCATAGATTTACTTCTTCTCCCGAAGTATGGGAGTCATTAGAATTTATTCGCCTTTTGGGGTAAAGGAGAAGTGCATACAGGGTTTTAGTGAGGGAACCTAAGGAAATAGACCACTTGGAAGAAATAGGTATAGATGGGGATAATTTTAAAATGGTTCTTCAAGAAACAGGCTGGAGAATATACTGGACTGATCTAATTCACCGTAGGGACAGGTGGAGGGCTCTTTTGAGCACAGTAAAGAACCTTCGATTTACCTGCCGGGAATTTCTTGACTAGCCGTTCAAGCAGATTCCCAAGTAAAAATTCTGCTCTATAACCTTAGGTTATTTTGAGTTTAATGGCGGTCGTTTATGTTGTCAAATACGTATCAACCTTCGAGTCAATGGAATGTGGAATGAAATATAAAATTGCTTTAGTCACGAACTGGGAGGATGGTACATGTTACCGTGCCGAGGTTTTAAGATTCTCACAGTGTACTGCGTAAAAATTCTGTGCAAACCACAGACGTCTTCAGATAGCCGTTGATAATCGACACCCATAACATTATCACAAATTGTCGCAAATTTTGCGCGAAATATCAGCAACAAGGTTGGCTAGTACCTGAACAGACCATACGATCATGCTGCATTAAATTCTTTGACTCGGAAGGAGAGGGAGAGGCATACGCAGGCACATAAAGGACATTACTCTGCCACACCAGCTACCAGTGAGGCCTGAGCCAGCACACTCCGAGACTTACACGATTTGGTAACAACACAAAGTTATCCTAACGTAACACATTGTGAATAAACTCACTATGTAGTGTATTGTTGCATATAAACTGCTCCAGTATATGTTACATTTGAATCCCAGGAGACCTGCGCCTATTTCAGGGGTTTTCATGCCCTCCACCCACATACATAAGATGTTATTGATACAGATGCCATCGCATCCACATTTTCCACATGCGCCTGTATCAACATCTGTGATATTAAGTGATTTTTACATGTTTTAGCTCTTAATCATTTTAATAGCCGAACATATAACTGGAGATCTTCAACGGTGTTTTAAAGTTTTGCATCTGTGATGTTATACTACGATCTTATGGCTAGTAAGTGCTCATATTAACTCCGCGCCGCTTATAAAATCACTCTGTAGATGTGCTGAGGAGAGAATTAGAAGAATTAGAGTAGACTGAAATCCGTGAAGATGTCTTCAGTAGAAGCCGAAACGCGTCGAAGCAGAAATGAGTGTGTGGTTTGGTATACATGGTGTAGTGCACAAAAGTTGGTTAATAAAAGTGATGTTATCAGCATAGCGATAATAACGCAGATTGCGAGATTTACGACAGCTGGCACAAATCACCCCCCCCCCCTTATTTTCATCAAGAATGAACTGTGTGTCCTCTTTCTTAGGTCCGTGTAGACGAAAATGATGTAAGGTCTCTACTGGTTGATATATTATGCGAATATCATATTACCCGCTGCATTTAATTTCAGGTATATTTGGTATGCACGACGTTTCGCGAGATGATTTCACTTAGCTGTTTGATTGTTATTAAACTTACATGTTTCGATTATGTTTTGATTTCAAGCTCGAAGGCGGGATCGATTACAATTCCGGTAGTATTCTTAAAATAAAAATACATCGATATATATATATATATATATATATATATATATATGGATGTCAAAAAATCAGCCGAAGTAGAAGAAGACGAAACCAACAGCCGAAACAACGTACATATTGAATATATTTCAGCACGCGAGTGGTGTTCAACATAATGCCTCCCTCTTGCGTGTCAGCAACTGAACCCATCTGTCACCAGAAGGAGGCAGCATGTTCCTGTGTAGCACTGGAACAGCTTATTATTACACACACAGTCATAAGCAATAAGACCAGTATTTGAACAAAACCTGCCCTGATGTCTTAAATTGTGATATTTTGATGTCGTTTTGTGCTTAATCACAACCACATGTATTTACACCGACTGAGAAATCCATTGTATTTGCGCTTGTTTTACGCCACTTAGTTTTACGCTTTTTTCTTGAACGCTCCTTGCCAATTTGCACCACCACATAATTTGCGCTCTCTCATTTTCGGCTCAACGCCCCTTGTCTTCCTGCGCACGTGTGCGCTGCCGTGAGATAAGAGTCTCACGGAACGGAACAAATTGGGAGGCTGCGCACTTACTGCAAACTACGTCAGTCGCCTTGCGCTCACCTTCTAGTTGCGACAGCCTTGTTTACTTGCATTTATCCAGTAATCTTTTGGTCTGCCTACAAACGCCGCGATGACGCAGTCGAAGGGGAAAAAAAACTACAATGAAGCTGAATAATCGCAGCAGTAATTTTAAAGGTAACAATACTTTTGACCTGTGGACAAAAAAAGCCGTTGTGTAACAGAGCTTGTGGGAACGAATTTGATAATTCGTGACAGAAAGTCTGTGTCAGTGACGGTATAGAAAATATACAATCCATGACAAGCCTGATATCCGCTAACAAGGCTCGAACCGACAACACAGACGGTGGCGAATAACACAGCCTCTAACCTAACCATGCTTATACCTTCCCGTGTTAAATTGTTACAATCTAAATCCTGTCCTTACCGCAACAAGAATTTCAACGATGGCAATAAAGTGTCTGAGTTGTAAAACCTGTGAGAGTAATCCGTAACAACGACGATATGAAGCATGTAGCATCCGTGACAATTGTGCACAAGTTGCCTACAATTCCTTTTCAATCCATAGACTAAAATTATTATTAAACATTTCTAGGTTAATAACAGTAACAATAATAATACAATCAATATATGTACATAGGCCTGCCTCTACTTCAACTCTAGGCCTTCGTGACCTGTTCTAGGCTGAAATTTAATTTCAGGTGTATCCACGTGTTCTTTAGTACTCTATGTTCTACGTGAAGTCCTGGGCACTTGCAACTAGCGTTAAATCTTGTAAAGGAACATAAAATGTGCAGTCAGCCTTACGCGTCATCCAGTGTTTGTAAGCCTTTTGTATCACATCACTGTCAACGAAATAGTATGGGTATATTTCATATGGCGGCGGCAGGACGACATCTACGGTGTCCTCGCGGTGCAGCACGGCAATAGAGAGGGAGTACCAGAACATGAGAGGGTTCACACGGTCGCGGGCCCAGCAGGCAGTCTGAAACAGTTACCAGATATGCACATTATTGCTGTTAAATTGCATTAAAACTCTTTTGTCACTTTGTGTCAAAAGCGACTGCCACAAATGTTCGAATATTTCTGTTATGGCATAGAGAGGAATGCAGGATGGTTTCCCTGTGCCTAAAAGCAAATGCTGAGATGGTTCCCAAGATTCCAAGTTGCCACTACGTGCTTCTCATGTAGCCCTCCCGACTTAAATTTAGTAGTAACCAATTTCATGTTTTGTGTACATGTAAAATAACCACAGCCACCGGGTGACAACCCAATTGCAGTAAATAAATAAATATAATACTAATTATTATTATTATAACTATTTTCGGAGTTTCAGGCTGTTACCTTGTCTCAAGTATATTACGTACTTGTGTGACTAAAAATAAGTGGCGCGTGTTTAGAACTGTAGTCAGTAAAGTTCCGCTTGTCCTTCTGTGGTAATGTGACACTTAAGAGACAGCATATGCTGCTTCCAACTTATTAAAGCCAAGCGTCCTACGAGGCTCTGAAAGCGTACAAAATCTGAAACTTTTTTAATTAGTGCAGCTCGAATAAAGTTTCTAACCAGCTTCTTATGTGACAAGTATTCGACCAATCAAGATGGACGGTCCGCGTGATAGAAGCCTCAGACCCACAGACGTCACTTTGTTTCATGTAACTGTCGTATTATACAGTCTAACTGACAGAGATTATTAACATTGTATTTCTCAGTACATTTCAATGATTTTACGATTAACGTCGACGGAATTCGCAATGACTGCAAAAAAAATATTTTTGTACGAGGGTTTTGAGAAGCGTGTTGGTAATGTTACGTGTACGTAAAACAGTACAAAGCGGATAGTAATAAACAATGAAAATAAGTATGTTGGTCAGATGTAGGGTAATTGCGAAGGTTTTTGAGTGGGGTCTAGCTTTGATTATTATATACGATCAGTTTTTAAAAACGGGTTCAAGATATCTTCCAAGCAATTTTTTTTTTACTTTACCAGATGCATACATTATGGGAGAATTGTACAGGATATTTTAATTTTCTGAGATTATTTTCGTTGGCGGTATAATAATAATAATAAATAATAATAATAATAATAAAGGGTTGCTGTGTGTGTGTGTTTGTGTGTGTGTGTGTGCATTTACGTGATGTTGAAGATAAACACTGGGTTTAGCCACAACGGACGGAAATCTACTCTGTTTATCTTTAAGTTGCGTAAATATAAAAGGGCGAGTCTGTAGAACATTCTACGGAAGGTAGTACATACACTTTTACAAAAAATATAATGTACAGTACGTGTGTACATACCTATGTGTGTGTATATATATATATACAAGAAAAAGTAATAATAGTTTATATTTTTTATATTTACCAATGTCTGTAATTACTATATACGTATATAACCATAATCATCATCTTCCTCCATGGATTACGTCCTTTGACCGTTCCGGCATCGACGCATTGCCATCGTTTCCTGGGGCGTCCACGGTCTCTTCTTCCTCGAGGTTTGTAGTTGAAGGCGTGTTTCGGCAGTCTGGTGTTGTCCATTCTTTCAAGGTGGTTGATCCAGTTTTGTTTGTATTTGAGTCTCACGTCTTGTATTCCAGAGATCTCCAGTTCTTTCCTTATG
>Ga0136643_10011093_pt1 | contig 13347 bp, 6 predicted proteins | sample TergutLab28metaG_FD_96883 | JGI IMG/M metagenome (GOLD analysis project Ga0136643, IMG submission 96883) | Labiotermes labralis P1 segment gut microbial communities from Petit-Saut dam, French Guiana - Lab288 P1 (version 3) (version 3) | ecosystem: Host-associated > Arthropoda: Insects >...
ACACACTCACAAACTCACGTACCCACACCCCTGCCCCCCACACACGCACACACACACACACACACCTAACAACCTTTGTGGCTTTATATTCGAAGAAATAAAAAATCACAATTTATGAGAGTTGATAGTCGGTATGTACAGTACAATTGGGTAGGCGTTTCATAGAATGTTGCTCAGGCAGTATACAGTTTATTTTGTCATTGGGACACTTTGATGTTAGAAGTAGTTATAATATATTGAGTGCTTAACTGCTGCGTAGGTGAATCGCTAGATTTAAGCGTCTTTGTCGATTGAAACACGTCGTCGAACATATCGCCCATGTTTCAACTGTACTCTACTGTAAACTTGTGATGACGAAACTTTATTTCGCGCAGTAAAATTCAGCATTGGCGGGTAGCTCGTGTACTTCTTAATAAGCTAACAGGTTGTAAATTTTCTTAGTTAATTTAGCTTTGTGTCTAATGTTTCAGAAACTTCGTCTGCTTTTCAAAGAGCTTTTGCAAATATCCTGGCACTACGTTCTCTCGCCATGCACTGTTATGATTATCCAGTTCGTTCACCCAAAAAGTGACACTTCATTTTTTAGCTAGACAATTTGGTGCTCCTGATGAAGGCAGTAGACTGTCAATTTCCGATTCGCGTCAACCTATAGATCTAGTGTGATTATACCAGCTTATGTCCGTTGATGTGTCTAATCCTCTCCTCCACTTCATTGTCCATCTCCTCCTCCTCCTTTCATGCAGTTTGCGCTGAAAGGTCGCCTGTCCCGCTGTTTTCGTTTATTTGCAGTCAGTTTTGAAGTACTTTAGAGGATTCTGAAAACCTGTGTATGTGGTAGAACCACACGAAAATTGCCCCAGAACGTCTCCCACACAATCATTATGAATGAATGCGCATGGAATTCGAAACCCTGGTTCGCTGGTGCGTATTTTTTTGCTGTTTACAGGTCGACTGTACAGCTGGACTGCGACGTGGGAACCTTGAAATGCCCTCGAGGCTAGTCGTGTTTGTTTATGCTCATTATCTTTGTGGCTATAAAAACTGAACAAATTGCTGAGCACAGTAGCTCGGTCTGCTGTTTCAGTCGCCGGGATAAAAGTAACTTAAAACCCTGACAGTAGAGACGTATGTTCCTCTGAACCTTTGTTGCCCAAATAACAAACCCCATCCCCGCAGATAGAAGCACCTTGTTTATCCGAAACCCTGGTCCTCGCCTACCAGAATACACGGTGTCGTAATGCAGATGCGAATGTTCACCTCCCTTTCATCCAAAGTAGAAGACCTTTGTGTAGAATCCAGCGCTTGCCGCACCGATTGTCTGGGTCTGCAGTTCACAAAGAAGGATTTTAATGCATTGGAATGCCGCTAGTACAGCGCTGTGCAAGTCATTCGATATGCATGACACACGCGCCTAAACTGTGTACAGCAGTTCCATACTATGTCTCTTGCACCCTTTAATTCTCCCGTTTAGTGACGAGCGATGGGGAAGTAAATTGGCGCCGGGAGTTCTGCAGTACGCAATAGTAGGCAGCAGTGTGTACACCGTGACGCAGACCCTCTGGGATCACACGTCCCATTGTGATGCAGGACTTTGAGTTTAGCACCGTGTAATATAATACAAGGAGACAAATATTTAAATATGTTACTAGCCATTTGCGTACTCAGAGTTTCGTTATTGCATTTATAACCATGAATCCATATGCAGTGCATTTATTGTCGCCATTGCATGAGAGTGTCCGGAAGAGACGGCCATCATATATCGAGGGTAGCTTTGGATATGGTGTCTGAGCAGTCAGCATGGAGTGACCTTTCAGATTTGAAGTTGGATTCGCAAAACTTTGGTCGCAAGACCCGAGGGGAAGAGGCCACCTTTGTGGCGTAGGAACTGGTGGAGGGATAATATTGAAGTGGGTTTGAAGGGAGTTGTGAGGATGTGGACTGAATTCGGGTGATTACGGGAAGAGGCCAGGGGCGGCCTGTTTTGTACATGTTTATGCCGTAAAACGCGGGAGGTGTTTTGACCAGCTGAGCGGATACCAGTGGCTCTATCTTGTCAGAAATTATTAATTGACGTAAGTTTTTTTTTTAAATTGACATCACTGTTGGCCCTTCCATTTCAGACTCTTTTTTCAGCGTATTTTTTTTTTGTGCCTCAGACATTTCTGGGCCGGAGAGGTTTTTGTAGCTCCTAAATACGGCCTTGATAGCAGCCACAGTTCACGTACACGCTGTTTTAAGTAACGTAAATTCAGCGTTTCTGGTGTTCTGTATGAAGTTAAGCGTTTTTCTGCTTAACATATCATGAATTGTTGTGTTTTGACAGCTGCTGTTAAATTTAACATTTTAGAGGTCTGTGTTTAGTAGGTGTACCGCCACATTTAACATTAAAAAATTCTTAATTTTACTCACACAGTTTACTTATGTGTTCTATATGATTTTAACATAAACGGAGAGTCTTTCTTTCCGCAGCATTAACCAGGCTGCTAGTGTTTCCACTGGAAACAACCCGTGTTCTTTGTGCGGTAGGAACGGAATATTTATGTATAATTTGTAATAATGTCAGTCTTCAGGTCGTTAATTACAGGTCTTGCATGCTTTGTCGCCTATAACAGATATGCAGTTTATTTTACTAATTAAATTTATTTACCCAAGTCCTCCTATCTTTCACACACACACACACACACACACACACACGCACAGTTTTCACGAAATTTATAAGAGTAATTCTGATTTCAATTTTTTTTTGTGTTATGTCTCACACGTGAACCTCTTCGTGGGGGTTACAAGCTTGCACATGGGTGTCGGTATGCTTCAGTTGCTTTGTTAGTTTTAACCATCCGTCAGATTTATTTTGTGCTGACATGATGATAATTACTACTTGAATTTCAGTTTGCAGGAGACATTAAAAATTCAGAAATTGCTCTAGTGTCGATTGTAGTACACAGTTTCATAATAACATTGTAATTTACAATTGTTTTTTCTTTAATGCATGCATGTTTATTATGTTCTTTATTCGTGCAGCAGGAGCGTAATTGATTTTAGTGTCATGTCTTCTAACACTCACAACTAAAAGATAATTACATTTCAGTTAAAGTAAGGGGACAATAGAGTCCCTGAACGTAACCAGTCGGTCAGAAAGTAAGTTTACAATGCATGTATATGTTTCCGGTCCTGTGTATTCACAGCTAATGGAGACGGTTCTGATTGCAGTGTACTGCTATCCGACTACTTTTCCACATGTCGCTGCCACAGTTGAGGCATTTATCATATCGTGGAAGGAGTGATTTTTCCCTGTTGATACCAGCGCGTGCCCTGTTTTATCAACCATCATGTCACAACTATTTGCACTTAGCGATAGTTTTTTTATATTTATAGCAGCCAAGATTCGGCTTGAGCGCTGGAAACGTGATTGTCACTCGGCGACGAATTCCACTGTTATAAACAAACAGAAACAGTGTAGGTTCTTCGGTTACAATTTAGTACGCCATGTAAACTTATTTTCTGACCGATCCTCATACTAACATAAGGCCATTACGAGGCTACGTGGGTGCATACGTACATTTACATGTATCAGTGCAATTCGATTTGGAAATTACCTATATTCTGCGTATCCAGTTAATGTGGGCTGCTTTCCAGGAAAAGTAAACAGAGTTGCTAAACGTTTTTGAAGGCGCTGAGTCAAGTACGTGCGTGGCAGGTGTGGCATATTGAAATGAGATTTCCGTCCTTTTATACTGTCGGAATGCTGGCGTGGTGTTTCCTTCTGACTTACTGTATATGGTAACTACACGTCCAGTGCCAACCAGGCTGTGACTCATTTGAACAACATTGCTTCTCGGAGAGTTTGGTCTGACTCCGAAAGGCGTGCCTCTTTGTTAAAAAAAAAAAGTATATCAGTTATGGTCTGGAGTGCTTTACCACGAGTATCAGACCTCTATGGAGGCTGCAGCTTCCCTTCCGGCAAGGTCGGCCAGATTTTCTGTTCCTTAAAGAATGCCTGTCGCCGTGCGTCGATGATGTTTATATCCTGTGGCGTTATTAGGTAAATCGACGGGCTTGTGTGTTTAAAACAATATTATTCACGCAGTTGTAAAATATATATATATATATATTTCAGTAAGAAACTAGGCTGTTGTGGAGCTTTATATCATGTTAACACTTGATTAGAGCGTTTGAAATCTATTTATGAAACGCCGGGTTCGAATGTAGGCCAGTGCACCGTCTGCCCTGTGTTGGAGATTTTTTGTAGGTCTTCCTGAGAAAAAGTAATTTGAAATAGGCCGGGACTCCATGCTCTCCCACCATTTTCAAAGTGCCCTTAAGTATATTATTAACACTGCACCCACTACGCAAGTTACGCGAAGAAACTGAAATTTGAGTGTGTATTGGGAATCGCATCTCTCTCAAAGTATGTCAGTGCCTGTATAAAAATAGAAATAAAAGACATTGTGTATTTGTATGTGTATGTATGTATGTATGTATAATCTACAAAAGGTGATGATGAACACGATTATGGTGGTGACAATGCTGATAATAATAATAATGATAAACCTACGTGTAATAATATCCATCTCTGTGACTGAATGGTCGGCATCCCTGCGTTGTGTCGCAGGTTCGATTCTGGGCTCGTTGATGGACTGTAAAGACGGGATTTTCGTTGAATTTTTTTCTCATACTTAAATAAAAAGCACGTTAGAGTAAGACCACCGCTTCCTTTCCCATTGTTCTCAATTCATCGTTCACAGTGAACCACGTATTTCATGATAGGACAATGTGAATGTAAGAAGCCAACCATGACGAATAGTCTAATTATTTGTTGCTGTTAGAGTTGGGCTGTTGGTCGTCCTTCTTTGGGGGAATTCAGAGTTATAATTCCAGGCACGTGGTTTGTTAGCGTTGGCGGAGTGGTAGGTCTAATTATCTGTTGTGGACGTATGGATTCATAGCAAATGTCCGAAGTAGTATTTGTTTTTGATTGCCTAATAGAAACACGTCACGTGGGTGAAGAAAGTAATCTCTTCACCTGCACCGTGAATAATCTGCATTGTGTATTCGAATTGAGTGAAGAGACGGGTTCAGCTGCTTCGGTTTTGCAGTAATTTCTCGTAATACCAGTTGTTATAAAAATGTAATTGACGTGTGACTGTTTGTGAATCTACAAGGTCAAAATAAACGCACTCAAAATATATTGGTCAGCAGTGAAAAATCTTGATGAGAACTGCGCTCTTCTGGGCTTTTACGCGGCATGTAGTGGTAATTCCTTGCCGACGTTTCGTGACAACCTATCGGTCCCATATTTAAGGGTCAAGAAGAAGATTATTGACGCTTGAGGACGGGACTGATAGGTTGTCCCGAAACGTCGGTAAGGAATTGCCACTACATGCCGAGTAATAGCCCAGAAGATGGCACTTCTCATCCATTTCGCGGCGTAAGACTGAAATCTCTCATTTAGACGGGACTTTATTAAACCTTCATTTATTTCTTTAGTGTGTTATTACAGACGTATTTCAGCCTGCAATACAAGTGTAAAGCTAGTAGCAATTCGCATTGTTGGTATGAATAATGGTTTCCATGGTCATGGCCGAGCGAAAACGGAAACATGTCGTGAGTAACTTCGTAAATAAATAAAGGAAGGTTTAATACAGTCGTATGAGGAACAGAAATGGTGTGCTATTAATTATAGAAGGCTTTATGTGTCTGAAGATTTTGTTTCTACACAACCATTCAGAGTTAACTGTACTTTGAAAACCTCTCATCCTCACAATCGAAACACGCATACGTTCTCCTATTATACCTCGTTTCCGAAGCCTTGCAACAGTTTCGCAGTGTCCTTCAGGCTTCATACAAGGACGATATAAACCACCATTCTTAGGCATTTTACTTCGCCGATACCCAACCCTTCTGAGGTTTGCGTTATATTGTTGAAGAGTAGGAACAATGCACATTCTTTATCTACAGAGAGAACTCCACTGTCGCGGTCGTAATAATATACTTGCAGTGGTAATAACAAGTAAAGGGACTTTTTAAGCACGCACCGGTTGCTCCGCATTTCAAAGCTTATTTGGTCTGCATCCGTTCGGACACTGGGGTCGGCAGTGCGAAATGAACTTGAGGCACGGATGTACTGTAGGTACGCTTAATCTCTGCACAGTGTTGTTATTTGTATATGGCTATCTTGCGATGGACTGATCTACGATCCAAAGATGCCCTACCAAATGTTTCATATCCGAATTAATTTGTGATATATGAACAATAAATTTAGTCGAAACGCGTTTAGAAGCTCATAAAACACTAAATTCCAGGTTGATGATGTGATCTGATGGTTATATTTTAATTACTGAAAATAAATTCTGAATCAGAGGGCATAACTGGTGAAACTTACCGAGTATGTTATCTAGAAAAATTGTATTTTTGTTGAATTCATTGAATTAATGTGTCTTTACTAAAATAGCCGTTTGCTTAGTTGTGACTTTGTGTATTAGTTTGGCTGCGTTACTTGTAACACGTGACAACTTAGAGAACGGTAACTGATCTTGTCAGCGTTACTTCCCCAGGCATAAACGTAAAAGTCTGTGGAAACACGTCGGTAGCCGCATATTTCTCCAGGTCATTGATAACCCGAACGATCCGCTTGTTGCTGTGGTGTCTATCGACCTCATGTGGATGGTTGAATCTGGGGAGGTTAGTGACCTTAGTTGACCTATATTTCCGCTCCTTTGTTTTGTACTGTTGAATTTTACTTGCGATCCTATATTTTTAACCTGTGCTGGACATTTTATGCCACAGCATTTCCGTGTCATCTTTTGTTTCTTTCCTGTATTCCGTTTCCATCATCGATTTGCCTTTTAACTTTGTGGTATGAATCCTCCATTGTTTTCTTACTGCTTGCCTAATTGCACTGACCAGTAATGGACAGACTGGTTTGTTTTACAGTCATAAATTTGACGAATACCTTTTTATGTGGTTTTAAAAATCGCAAAGGATGTATTCCGTTCTAGAATACACAGTTTCCGTGTGCCTATATTTACATGTTGGCAGTCTGAATATCCCTAGAAGTTAGGAATGCCTTGGATGAATACTCCACCTCTGTTCCTTAGGAAAGTATAGGTTTCCTTCTGCAATGTTGATCTTATAAAAATCAACATGACCCTGCAGATCTATGAAAGAGCCTCTTCTTAAACATTCGAACGGACGGGCAGATTTCCCGTACCCTCTATGCGTTGCGTTTACGCACGTCGTAGAAATAGCCTGTAATAAACTTGTGTGTTTGTTTTAGGCGTTCTTTAAAAGTGAGAAAATGACGCCTTATATGGAGACTACGTCTGTATGTCCGTCTGTGTGTGAGCTACAAGTTTCAGAAAAAACGGATAACAAACACCGCCGCCAATTTCATTGTAACTTCCATGTGTTCGTGGCAGGTGCGTAGCAGATGGTACACATCAGACCTCCATCACCGTTGTCGTTTAAGCATTTGTAGAAGAGACCAATGTCAAAGTGTCTAGCCAGGAGGTGACAGCTTGCTTGACGTCGGCATCTATTGCATATCGCTTACCAGCCAGATGTTTTCTTAAGGGTCCGAAGAAATGGAATAACTGGGTGGGAGATCGGGTTGTAGAGAGGGTGATCCAGAACCTCCCAGCTGTAGTACCGTAACCGGTCACAAGCCCAGTTTGCGGCATGGAGCCCAACAACCACTTATGTGTTACACTGCTTCCGAAGGACACTCAGTACTTGTCTTTACCTTTATGATTAGATACTACTGGCGCACTAGCTGAAGAAATGTATTTGCGGTCAGATGTCTGTCCGAACCGTCAAAATGTGTTGCTTCAGCTGCTCGATTACGGATATGCTGTTGCTGTTTTTACTGAACGTTAACAAGCGAGGCGTTTGTGATAACTGGAAGATGAAAGCGACGTTCCGGAGATAAAGCCTAGTGCAGCTACACACACAGTAGACTGTGACTTAAGAAACTAATGGCTGTTATCATACTTTATGAGCGTGAACGTTTGTTATATTGTGAGGTCGCCATACTAACAACTTCTGTGACGGAGCTGTAAGAGACACATGGTGTAACTGCAGACGTATATTCTTGTTGATCGTTTCATGTTCCAATTATCCTAACATTCGAAAGCGAAAACAACGATGACAGTATACGAGATGACGCGTCGTAGAAGGTTCGTATCGTTATGGACCTCATGGTTGTCTCAAACACTGGAGTCGCTGTCTCGAATCGCCCTGTGTGCACAGGCTGTTCACCCAAGTGCAGACGGCGTCCTTACTGTTTACAGACAGTTATTCCGCCCACTGTGCGGTGTAAGTCCGATATAAGTACTGCGTGCATTTTTTTTTTTCGTATTGCGTTTCCCGGGCGGCCGGGATAGCACAGTCGGTATAGCGACTTCCTACGGGCTGGACGGTTCGGGGTTCGAACCCCGAGGGTGGCGAGATTTTCCGCACGCGTCCAGACCGGTACTGAGGACCGCCTAGTTTCCTGTACGGTGGGTACCGGGTCTCTTTCCCGGGCGTGGGGGCATGGCGTTATCCACTCGCCCCCATCTAGCGCCGAGGTTAAAGAAAGAATAGAGTTATACTTTTATTCTCCCTCTAGGCCATCATGGCCTGTTATAGGGAGGAATTTTACGTTTGTCGTGTTTACCTGTTTATGTATAGGTCCTAATACATGCCGATCTGTCAAGTGTCGTACAAAATACGTGAAGGTAACAATCTCCTTGGAAATTAATTGTCAATTGCAAAAATTCAAAGGGTTTAACCTATGAGCGCTGAAGACACAGAAAGGGAATGTGAAAATAATTCACGGATACAAGCGTGTTTGTTCTTACTGATGTGCTTTCCGTTTTGGGGTGATCACATCATGTGCTGGCAACCTTTCAGAGAAACCTGCTGTTTCCATTTTCAAGGTAAAGTGACTATATCTTCCTCTGCTGATAAACAAAGTACGCATGCATGTCGGATCAATGGCTGGTATATTTTCTAATGCCCGTTTACTGCTGCCACGTCATCCCGTTGGAATTACTAGTTTGACTGTTCGTTTCCTCATACAACAGGGAAATAATGTTAAGCATTTTTTTTTGTGCTCTACTCTCTCTATTCCAAAACCCACTGGCATTTTTGCGGTGTAGGAGATGTGTAGGCCTTGGCAGGCCGAATTTCCTGAAGAACAAGAAGTGTATTTGTAGCTTCCCACATTCTCTGACAATATCTTTCAGACGGATGTGTGCGTGATTGGCGTAATTGCTGTTCGCGAGAGGCGCTGGACGTCCTATCAACTCGCAGTCGAGTGGTAGGACTTCTGTCGCGTGTGCAGGAGATCTCGGGTTCGTGCCATAGCCCGGATACCGGTTTGTCTGACAGGATTTTTGTGGTTTTATCATTTCCATCCTTTCTTCAACGCCCTTTCGAAATTTTTACCCACTGTTCATTCCATCATTCGATGCTGGGTCAGTCTCAGCGACATTAAATAAACTACCGTCTCAGACATTAAGGCTATCTTCGTAAGCAGCAATACCGAATGACTACAAATCTGTATAAGAGATTACAGTTTTGTAACTGTTGACTCAAAACTCGACAGCGTTCGCAGAACCATGACTTCTTCCACAGCGTTGTACTTTGTAGATAGCTTTTCCGTATGTGAACGAAGAACCGCTAACGTCGGGTCGTTACGTTTCCATTTTTTAGGCGTGTTGCATAGTTGCGAAAAGCGAAATTTAGCTTCATCATGTCTTTCTGTCTGTCTGTCCGTCCGTCCGCATCGAACAACTCGGCTCCCACTAGACGGATTTTCGAGAAATTTGATATTTGGGTATTTTTCGAAACTCTGTGGAGAAAATAAGGGTCGTTAAAATCTTACAAGAATAACTGGTACTTTACATGAAGGCCTATATATCTTTGTGATAATATCATGCTTAATTGTTCTCAGAATGAGAGGTGTTTCAGATTAAAGTTGTTGGTAAAATCGACACACACACACACACACACACATTTTGTACTCAATAACTTTTTTCCCTAGAAAATCTTGCTGTTTATGAGATAGTATGTAAAAATAGGTTAGGGCCGGACAGTCCACATATGAAAAACTAATACGGCGCTGTAAAGATGCGATTTTCATGTTGGATGACTATGGCAATAATACAGACACACCCTCAGAATATGTAATACTTACTGCTTTTCAAGGGCAGCAATGGTTACTACTGGAACGCGCCTGTGTTATTTTCACGTACATTGGCTGTTTTGTTCAGCTTTGAAGCTGATATTGATTACATCTTGTAGGTGCAGAAAGTGATCAATGAACGTAAGCAGTCTTGCGTATTTGTAGAACGTAGATCTGTCGTTCAGGAGGCTCCGTACAAATGGTATGTTATTGTCTGCTCATCTGGGGATGTATTTCATACTTGGTAGTTTGTTGTTCTTCAGGCTTCAGACTAGTGGTTGCCATTATATGTAGTAAGAGCTTTAGTAGGTGGTCTTTTTTATCGTCGTAGTGGCAAAGGCTGTCGGTTTCATGGGAGCCGATCATGAAATAGAGAATGACCATGGAACATCATGAAGACCAACGTCAAATATAACATCAAACACTGGACCCTGTCCGGCATAATGTTGTCATAATGAATCAGCCATTTTCGCAAACCTTTGGGGAATCGTAACATTTCATACTGAGTATTTTGTGTGTGTGTGTGTAATGACTGCAAGCGTACCGCTGGTTAATCAGTAATAATGAGCCAATAACTGACAGTTTTTAAACACAAGGCAGTGCTTTCTGATCGGAAAAACGCTTTTTGACGTATAATATTTAATCTTCAGTGGCCCTTACAAGTTTTGAAATTATTTGAGTTTTCTCTGTATAATGCGTAATGTACCACATCGGAGCGCCCATGTGTAACCTGTGGATACTGTGTTTGCAAAGGCTTTGGGTCGTTGCTTGTTATTCATGTAATGAAATAACCTAAATAGCACGAGTATTATTTCGACAGAGGACGTTATTAAACTCACCGTAGACGAAATAAATTAGGTTTACACTGGACCATTATAACAATTCACACTGGTGTCGTATGGCGTTTAACGTGTAGCAATCTAAACGTGATTCGAGTGAAAATTTGGTATGAATGATATAAGAATTTTATGTATATATATTTTTGTACAGACAGTTTATTTAATTTCGTAAAAATATATTTGACTGTCTACAGTATTGCCTTACTTAGAATAGGAAAGAAGGCATCTTTAAACATATTTGCAAAACAAATATTTGCATAGTTTTGCACACGATAGTTACACTACTCAGTCAACATTACTACAACAATATTAAGTGCGTAAACGTGCTCAGTGAGTGGGCTTTAAAGGGGATGGGTTGAGAATATGCAGAGGAAACGAGAAAGTTACGGACGTCTTCCATCAACACTAAATAGCAAAGGTCAAGGTCACCCCATGACATGTCTATGCAGTGACAGAGGGGAGCCGGAGGTACAGCTTCAACCCATTCGTAGCTTCGGCGCTAGAAGGAGAAGGGTGTCCAGCATCGCGCCCCGGCCGCTTTTACACCGGGAAGGACCCAGGTTGGGTGAGCGTTGGGGCCGGACTGGAGGGCGCGGTAAGTCTCGTCCTCCCCAGACCACCCAGCCCGTATCAAGTCACCATACCGACTACGTTATCCTGGTCGCCACATTAAACAGTTCTTTTTAATTTTCCAGGGACACCAGCTTTCGAATGCGTATTCCAAACGTACAAATCAGTATACACGTAAAACTGTACTTTTGTATTGATATTGTCAGGTTCCGTTTCACAAATCCTTCTTCGCAATACCCTCACCAAGACGGAGTGCTAGGCTGTCTGTCTCCTGTATCAAGATTCTCTTCCAACACATGGTCCCAGTGTTCTGTTCCTTCTGCAATTCCTCAGCGTGTAAACAGACGTTAGTCCTGTGGAGTGCCTGTGGGGTACGGAAAGTAGAGGCTATTAAATGCTCATATTGAATATTAATAGCTACACACCACACCATACGAGCCATCGGGGCCGTCGTTTTGTGACAGTGCCGTCCACTCCGTACAACACGTAACAAACTGAAGGTTTCGTGGCAGTTTGCCTCAATGTCAAAGAAATTTTATGTTTACTTCATTATCAGTGTTTCTGTCGAGCATGATCATTACAAGTTAAAACCGTTTGTAAAGTACGTATTTCTGAAGAACAGAACAATGCCGCGACAGACCCAAGGATAGCTGAAGACCCGACCGAGATTCAAAACAGGTATCTCCCGACTGGAAGTTGAAGGTGTATCGCTGTAGGAATTCGTTAGCTTTCACACGAATTCTGCTCGGATCTTCCAATTTCGACGTGCGGTACGTAATGGAGTGTACAGTGAAGGGGTTTAAACTGCTCGGTACAGAAGTGCAGTACTGCATGTACGTCTTTCTGCTGCCCTGCCGGTAATGAGTAGTCAAGTAATGGTTAGAGACTGGTTCCCGTCCTGAATTTTTCCGCCTACCCCTTCAATATTTTCATACGCGACAGATTTTCTGAGTGTGAAGGTAGCGTGTGGAGGTATAGGTGGAATACAGATTTGTTAGGATGGCGTAAAACCGTTGTAAAGTAGTGGCGTCCTATATCATAAGGTTCTGGGATTTAATGACGAATGAACTCATAGACTTTTTGGACTTTTTTCATCGTATGTATTGAATTATAATATTCTACGTTTCGGGGCCCTGTTTTATTATATTTCAATGCATACGATAGAAAACGATCAAAAAACGTGTGAGTGCAAATGGCATACACCCTCGTCAGTACCCATTAGAATAGTGTCCAATGGCGAAGTATTATTATTATTATTATTATTATTATTATTATTATTGAATTCCAATTAGACCTTTTCCATTGTATAATTAAAATACAACACCCTAAGGGCACGATATTTCTGAGACTGGCTGTCTCCGTCTCTTACCTGAGGACGGAAACAGCCAACCTCAGAAATGTCGTCGTCCTCTGGCAGTTTTGTATTCTTATCACGCATTGACGGAGCACAGTGTGAGGGTCGTAACGGTCCTAATACCATTTTACGTTGCAACATGTGATGTGACGTATTTATAGCACGCACCACGCTGTTATGTAACTCGGTTGTGACGATATTACGTCTGCGAACTACACAAGAGGTTCAAGCGGTAGTAACAATCGGCAGTTCTGTGGCCGTCAAATTTATGGTGCATATGTACGAAAAGTAACGATTCGTTGCGCTAGCATGTTAGAGCAATGGCGTACCCCGGGGGGGGGGGGGGGGGGTGGGGGGGGGTAAAACACCCCCCCCCCCCCAAATGCGGGAGGGAGTCAAAAAACGGCACAAACAAA
>Ga0136643_10011095_pt1 | contig 13346 bp, 16 predicted proteins | sample TergutLab28metaG_FD_96883 | JGI IMG/M metagenome (GOLD analysis project Ga0136643, IMG submission 96883) | Labiotermes labralis P1 segment gut microbial communities from Petit-Saut dam, French Guiana - Lab288 P1 (version 3) (version 3) | ecosystem: Host-associated > Arthropoda: Insects >...
TACTGAATGTTACTGTGTTTGTTGTGAGGGTCTGGTAGAGGGCAATATAGAGAGGAACTGATACTGAATGTTACTGTGTTTGTTGTGAGGGTCTGGGGAGGACAATATATAGAGGAACTGATACTGAATATTACTGTGTTTGTTGTGAGTGTCTGGGGAGGGCAATATAGAGAGGAACTGATACTGAATGTTACTGTGTATGTTGTGAGGGTCTGGGGAGGGCAATATAGAGAGGAACTGATACTGAATGTTACTGTGTTTTTTGTGAGGGTCTGGGGAGGGCAATATAGGGAGGAACTGATATTGAATGTTACTGTGTTTGTTGTGAGGGTCTGGTTGAGGGCAATATAGAGACATTATGCAAGACAACGATGAATTGTGGTCCTGACACGCTCGCTTAACGAAGACATGCACTTCGCATGACATATGTACATATATTACTCTAAATTATAAACATTTTCCTCTCCTGACTAATGATAAGTTCACTGTCGTCGTGGGTTTTGGCTAATTGTGTGTTTTGTGACAGCTGGTTATTTTTTGTGTCTTTGTTTTTGTTTTACATGCTTGGTCTATTGCAGTCTCATTTTGTCTCAAATTTTCATTTGTTGTCTTAATTATTATATTTTTGATGAGCGGTTTTTTATTTGTGACATTTTATCGAAACTGTTGATTACGTGATATTATTTCGTAGTATTGCTAAAGTAAACTACTGAGTTGAAGACACTGCCTATTGGCCATGTCACCCAATTTCACAACAGGCACCTTACCATATCTCGGACGTCAGTCACAACACAGGCTTGTGTTAAAGCACGGATCCTTCCATTTAGCATTCGTGAAGCTACAAAACTGACACTTTGCATGGTTTTCTCTTGGTACTTTCCATTCCCCTGTCAGTACCCTTACACTAACACTACGTACTCACACTATTACCACTGTCCACGCTACATAATCTCTCGGTTCTTCACTGTCTTTAACAAAAACATCTATCTGTTTCTGTCTTAAGAATATCAATAAAGGTTGGTGTTCTGTGTACAGAAATTTCTGGATTGGTTTGAACATTTGTAGGGTGTTACGTGGTGAGAGAAGAAAATGGTACCTAATTATACCGTTCCGAACCTTCACAGGAATATTACCCCCTTGTCTTTTTTGTGAAGTTTGAAACGTGGTAGGAGGAAGTGAAAAATGTTGGAATGCCTAAAAATTATGTGTGTAATGAGGCAAAGAGGTGGTAAGGTTTGTTCCTGTGCACACCGTGAAAATGTATGGAGGGGAGTAGAGATATAGCTCCACTCATTCTTAACCCGGCCGTCTTACCTCTGCAGAAAGAAGCTGCTGTCATCTTCATTTTAATGCTGCAAAACAATTCAGTTTGCACTTTACACTCAGATCTGTGTGCAGCGTACAAACAAATTGATTGGTTTTGTTTAGGGAAATAATGGCTGTGTGCTGTAGCAGTTGTAGGAGACACATAAGTGCAGATTTTGTGGCAATACTCAGTTTCACTATAATTTTGTTTTGTATGGGCGTGGAACTTGCTTGCTCACATTGAGGGAGGAACACAGGCCGAGGGTGTTGAGGAGAATATTTGGGCCTAAGAGGGATGAGTTGGGATGGGAGTGGAGAAAACTATACGATGAGGAGCTTAATGATCTGTATTCCTCATCCAGTATTTTCCCCATTCCCAACAGCACTACAGCCTGGTGGGGCCTCGGCCTCCTTCAAGGGTTTCCTCCATCCTTCCCAGTTTAGGGCGACTAGTGTCCAGTTTCTACAACCTAGCTTTGCTGTATCTTTCTTCACTGCATCTTCCCAGCACAACCTGGGTCTCCCTCTGGTGCGTTTTCCTCCTGGCTCATTGAGGAGGACTCTTCTGGATATATCATTGTTGTCCTGGCGTATGACATGTCCTGCCCATCTCAATCTGCTCAATATGCAGAATTTCACAATGTCATTCTCACCACACAATTCATCCAATATATTTAGGGTGATAAAATGAAGAAAAATGAGCTGGGTGCGGCATGTGCCACGTGGGGCGTATTCCAGATTTTGGTTGGGAAACCTAAGGGAATGAGACCACTTGGGAAACACAGGCATAGATGGGAGGATAATGTTAAGATGGATCTTCAGGAAGTAGGATGTGGGGCTGTGGACTGGATTGAACTGGCTCAGGTAGGGAGAGGTGGTGGGCACTTGTGAATGCAGTAATGAACATCCTGGTTCCATAAAATGTGAGGAATTTCTTGACCAGCTGCAAAGTAAAGAGAATATAAGGAAATTTCTGCTTGTTTATAAGACCTGTAGGTAAATATCTTGCTTTTTAATATAAATGATATTTGTGTACAATAAGAACTGATTTTGGTTTGATACTTTAACTGTACAGCGGTATTTGTTCAGCGAGATATTTTTAGTGTAGTTTTATATGTATTTATCTGTTTAATTGTGGACTGGAATATAAGAATATGGTGCTGAGGGAGATATTTGGTGGTGAGGTGGAGAGGTTAACAGGAGGATGGAGAGAATTGCAGTGGGCTTTAGGAGAATGAGTTATGTGTTGCATGTGAGACTTTTGGAGAAATGATAATTACCTACAAAGTTTTTGTCTGAAAATCTGAAGGGCGTATGTGTGTAGTCATAGATTAAAGGAATAATACGTAAACTTACGAGGGGCGGCTGATAAGTAATGCACACAGTGAAGTATGTAGGAAAAGAGACCATGTATTTAAACAAACGAAAGTAGGAAGTAAAGTGCAATATTTTAGCTACAAATTGACATACTTATTTTTCGACATAGTCGCCTTGTCGTTCAGTACATTTTTCCCAACGTAAAACAAGTTTACGCATGCTGTCAATGAAGAATTCAGGAGTTCTTTGTTTGATCCATGACGTCACAGCGTGCTTTACTTCATCATCTGAGGTGAAATGAGTCCCCTTGAGATCCCTCTTGATGTGAGGAAAGAAATGGAAATCGCTTGGCACCAAGTCAGGGCTGTAGGGTTGATGGCAGAGAACCTCAAACTTTAGCTTCTCCAGAGCGTCAATCGTTGCGCGAGCAGTGTGCAGTCTTGCATCGTCATGCAGCAACAAAATCCGCGATGTTGACCCCCTAACTTGACACACCTTCCGCCATAGGTTTTTTTATTGTTTCAATGTACCGAGCTGAATTGACAAGTCTTCCCAGCTTCCAAAAATTCTGTCATGTAAACTCTTTGTGAGGCCCAAAAAACAGTCAAAGAATCTTGCTGGCAGACGACATTGTTTTGAATTGTTTTGGGCAAGGAGATGAAGTGTGCCTTTATTCCATGCTCATTCATTTTTCTTTCAGGGTCAAAATGATGAATCCATTACTCATCCCCAGTAACAATATTCAAAAGAAATTGATCTCCCTCTTTGCGATAGTGCTTCAAAAGTTCTTCACAAATTTCAACACGTTTTTGTTTCTTTTCTGGCGTCAACATGCGTGGCACCCATCGAGAACAGACTTTTGTGTAGCCAAGTAAACCAATGATATAGCCCACTCTTTCTTTAGACATTCGTAGCCTACCTGCTGTCTGCTTCTGGGTGATATGGCGGTCATGCTTGATCATTTCATCAACCTGTTTTTGATACTTGTCATCTGTCACGGAAACCGGCCTTCCACTGCGAGGTTGGTCAACAATATTGGCATGACCTGGTTCACATTCACAAAATTTAATGGCCCAACAATTTACTGTAGTTCTGTTAACAGTGTCTTCACCATACACAGCCTGTAAACGGCGATGAATTTCAGTTGGCGTTATGTTTTCAGCACTTAAAAATTCAGTCACCGCATGTTGCTTCAATCGCGTTGACATACCACCATAACACGACTCCATGTTAACATGCACTGTTTTAGAACCAGTGTAGAGAAAGGAATGAAACTGCACCGCTGTGCAGGAGGGTTGTGGCTACAAGGACACACTGGACGCGCATCACTACTTTGCTCCGTCGGCAAAATATTTCATTGTGTGCATTACTTATCAGCTGCCACTCCTACTTTGAGATTTCAGCTGTGGCATTTCAACTGGATTGATCTGTCTCAGTATAGAGGGCACCGCTGTACCAGCCATAACGATGCTGTCAGTCTGTGATACTGCAATAGCTACACACAAAGTTTCACTGAATTTGAAGAGTGCAGCAGCTCAGTGTCACTGGTCCTATCGAACACTGTGCTGTTTCTGTATGACCAAGTGGCAGACATCTGACCCAGACAGACCAGCGGTGTAATGAGCAAATTGACCGGAAAATCTCCAGAGAATACCCACATTTAAAACCACACGCACATTTCGTCTGTGCTGCGTGTTCAGGTACTCCATGGAGCACAGTGCAACTTGCGATGTCTGAATGGTTCAAGTAATGTACAGATTATGAAACACGCTGGTTCAGTGTCATGTTCAGAATGCTTGCCATTGGTCACAGACATAACCTTTATTAAAAGTATGGTGTTCGGTCTTGAACTGGGTTTATGTCTTTAAACAGCCCCACCATATTTTTGTTGATACTGCATTTCAGATCCTTAAATAATACCGTAGACATTTATATTTTCTTCCCTTCAGATTCATCATCTAAATTTTTCAACAAATATCTCAGTTCCCGTTCTTCCATCCCTCCCCACCCGTTATCTAATCACCTGTCACAGTCTGCTCTAAACATGCAATCACCATAACATAACATTTTGCTTCTTTCTCTCCAGATGAACATGACCAGCCCTACTCAAATAATGTGGCTTTCTCATCCTGTTGTGTATAGCTATCCAAGCCCATTCCCCAGAGTACGCTTTAAAAAGTTCACATAAGCATGTTATCATCTTACACTGAGCCAGGTTTACCCAGTCAAAATCCTTCATATGATTACTAAATTGAGCAACTTTCATTTGTACTCGGTCTAACGCATCATCTGTCCTGTGAATGGATCCCAGCTTTGAGACTCTGAAATAGACCATAAAGAAGCAACTATTTTTCATGAGACATGATATTAGCTATCTGCTTTGTCATCTTAATTAGTTTTAAGGGAATATAAACATTGACATTTTGATCTTTGTGATTCAGTGTTTAAATTAAGAATTAAAAAACAACGTTTTGCATGCAGCTTGGTTCTGGCCATCAGGCGAAACAGCAGTCAGGTTGGCCAAACAGTAAAAGGTGTTTAATTAAACTAGGAGGCCAGAGGTTTAAAATAATTTGTGTTCCCAATTGTGTAGTTGTTTCTATTATTATTTACCTGGGGGATGGGAAGCAATCCTCTACCATCAATGTCATGTTTTAATTTTTTAGAACATGTGACAGTGGCCACAGTCCAAAGATTGATTCCAAAAGTGACATCCTGTTACCAGGATCATGTAGCATTTTAAGAGGCTAGATAATCAAAATATGTCCTATAAATCCCAACACCATCTCTTAATAATGAATTGTTCTCGAATGTTATTGTGGCAGTATAACCCACAAGACCCACCATCACACCCCAGAAGACTTCAATCTTCAGCAACATTACTGTGAGACCATCATGTCTTCCACTTGCGCTTGTGTGAATGCTTGTTGTAGCACGTCACATACAGACCCACCCTGCTGCAGCACGTCACATACAGACCCACCCTGCTGCAGCACGTCACATACAGACCCACCCTGCTGTAGCATGTCACGTACAGACCCACCCTGTTGCAGCATGTCACATACAGAACCACCCTGTTTTAACTCATTAATATTTTTTACTTTAATTCATTTCCTTGCCAGTCTGTCTGTCAGTTCATTTATATTCTGGCAGAGAGTAAAGTGCATTTATATTGTAAATTTAGCATAATTCAGCAACACTGACATGCCACGAAACCCACACATGCATGCACTCCATTACACCCTTTAGTCAGCTGTGACGGTGTGGTAATACTGAGTGGGCTGGAACTGCAGTCTGCACTGTGTCTGTTGTATCAGCCCATAATGACAGCTGAATGTAAAGCAGGGGGAAACTGAAATGCTAGGAGCAACCTGCCACAATGCTGTAATGTGCATCACAAATGTTAAGTGGACAACCCTGGGACAGGACACAGGCATCTGTGTTGGGGAGGTCTAAGCTACTGTATACACTGAATTGTGATTACAATAAAATCTTGCGCTTTTCTCTTGATTTAAATACATTATTGAACTGGCTGTTCTCAAAATGTACTGTAAGTCTGCAATTGTTAGTTTCTGTAAACCTACGCTGCCATTCTGGGAATTAATCGCCATCCTTACAGAGGAGATGTATAAAAATATGTATTGTGTTGTGTTTTTGTTACAGTTACTGATGGGGGGAGGCTGGAAAGAAACCTGCTAGGGAAATGTTACATTGTACTTAATGTGAAATGTTAAGATGCAGTTATGAATGACCTCCAAGCCTTTAAACTTTCAGGACAATTAATTTGTGCTATATGTCAGGGAATGTGAACATTTGCTGTGACACACCATGCTGACTGCATTAGGCTATTAGTTGGCAGAGACATGAATGTCTGTCATGAGTTATGATCTTTGAGCACAGCAACGCAGCCCCATACAGCAAACACAAGGAGTTGCTGCAGTCATGTTACTGGAAACGCAAGGTAAATCCAACATATGGTGCTGACTTTGCCTACTGGACTGTTATTTTTGGGCCAGTGACACAACATTTGTGAGGTCACTAATTGTACAGAAAGAAGAATGCAGTAGTCTGTTTACTGCCATGACAATTGTAAATACCTTGCCAAGATGAGACAAGTGCATCAGGTGCTGTGGGGTTGTGTCAAAAAATAGTGACACTGAAGTGAAATAATTGTGCTTCATTATATGTTGTTGCGACTGTCATTCAGATAGTGTGACATAAGGAGCAGCACTGCTTGAACAGTCTTCCTTACCTTTTCATTGCCATATATGCTGTCTTATTTCATGATAAGAAGTTAAGTTTCCTTGTGGTATTATTGTAGTAGAAGTTTGAAATTGAAATTATGTGGTCCTGATCGTAAAATGTATATTTGTGTAATGCATGTTAGATTTACCTATGTATTTGTATTAGATAGAAACTTCGAAATTTCAATACTTGAAATCCAGGAAGAGGTCGATCAGTCACAACCGCTGAAGTCAGCATTACCAACCAGCCTGAACCCGGTAGTGACTAGATCAGATCATTATACTTTTAGGAATGCATAACTTGTCAGCTCTACTCTATAAAGCTTAGCACAACTCGGTAAACACCCTCACTCGCTAACAAATTTGTTGTCGGCCATTACGTATCTACAATTGAAGAACTAAGTGATAGAATACAATTATTACAAAGATTGTTGTAACGATACTACGATGCTGTACTGTCTACTGTTTATTCAAGGTAGGGCATATTGACTGGTATTCTAAATTCACTTTATTCCAAGTTGAGCAGTTTGGCAATAACATTAGATATTATTCCAAATTTACACGTTTTGATTTATAGAGACAGAAAGGGCAAGGTAATTATTTAAATAACGTACAATACACCTTGACAGAGCCTGATTCAATTAGCTCTGTGCTTATTATTTTGTTAATCATTGTTACATAATATTTAGTTTTACAGAATAGAATATATTTATTTTACTTTTATCCTAATTGGAATTGAATCAGATGATTGTGTATAAATCCTTGAGTCCTTGAAATCAGAATTGCCAAATCTATTTGGCTTGTGGCAGTGAAATTCTACCATATAGTTCCAGTGTCTTTCACCGAGGAAACTTGATGGAGGTAAAGCCATCATTTAGGTAGGAAAGCACTACATTGATATTGAAAATGGTTTGTTTCCCCAGTTTTTTGAGACACAATATACAACACTTCACAGTGGGTGGAAGTAGTATGATATTAAACACAATGTAAACAATATTCTGATCTTCTATAATTCATTTTTCCCAGTGTGATATTTCCTTCATGTCAGTTCTTAATTTTTAGTATGGGATTTGAGTTGCTGACAGTGGTGAGGATTCAGTATGTGATTGAGTTGGTATGGTACATACATGGTTAATGAGTGCTTTGTAGGAGCATTCTTAGTCTGCCAAAATAGGCCATCATAATGGAAGCAGTAAGTCCAGGCCAAACCGTCTTCGCTGACCCTTTAGATGGCACGGTCCCATAACTGAGAAGACCACAATTTCGACTCTTAATATTATACATTTTTCATGCATTGTTTCACTTTTGTTAAAAAATATGTAGCTGTGCTGTTTTACATTATACTTCGACCTGAGCAGAAATGTGCCGCAGGAAAAATAATGAAAAATAGTAAAGTAAATTGCCCAATAAGTGTATGTAGTTGTTTTGTGATGGTTTTGACGTTTTATATTTTTAGTGTCTTTACGATTAGCAGGAGGGGGAGAGGTGTAGTTATGATATGGCTGTAGGCTACTTTACCGATGTCGTGCTACATAGTTCGAAAACCTACAACCAGGAGCGGGCCACAGAGCTACGCAGGCAAACTATGGGCGTAGTAGCAGATTGTGGCCACGGAGATTGCAATCTGCGCAAATAGTAATCCGAGGTATTTGCGTAGTGGAACAACGAAAGATATTCCGTGGGTTTGGAGAGCGTCATAATGCGGAATGTAGGACGCCATGATTTGTGAGTTGAAGTGTATTAGACGTAACAGCAACAAAGGAAATGAGCTCAGTTTCGGTAAGTCACAGGACGGTGTTACGTTTTCTTATAACAGACTGACATTGGAAATATGGTGTATAGCACTCGACAAGGTCTGTTCTTAATGGACTTCCGCGTTAAAAACATTTTCGACACGAAGAATACATGTGTGGGTGCATGCTAACGTCTGGCTGGCTGATAGTTTGTTTGCGGCCTTGTAACAGAATGGATATTGTCGTGGATTCAAAGGGCACGTAGAAAACCTGGAACTTCTTTTGTAAAGTGTTTGTGATTTAATGGATGAAATCATAAGCGTGATGAAAAAATATTCAGAACTGTATTAGTTAGCTGTCATGAGTTTGGTCTATACAGCAGAGCAAACTGTATGCCAACTTTTGTTCACTAGATAACATGTTTCTCTATAAGATATCCTATATTCCACTCGTTTCAGTGTGATGATACCAGAGGCTGTATAATACACTTTTGACCTGATGGTGAGCACGTGCTCAAAGCATGTAGAGGCATGAAATTTATTGTAAAACAAAAATTTTGGGCATCATGTTGGCTAATTACTAAGATAAATACACTGAAATGCACGGTCAGCAAAACATGAACATTATTAGGGGTATTACATATAATTATACCTTAAAATACCCGATACAATAGATGCAGTACACAGTTTATCACTTATATAAGAAGGCGCACACACTCGGCTCACTGTCTCAACAGTTATTGTTTCCCACACAAGTTGCCTGCTACCGCTTGCGTAACTAACCCAGAACAGTGGCTTTTTGTTGACAGTTGTAACTTTAATATCTTAAATTTTATGACTTAATTGTTTAATTTTGTACAATACCGCATATATTGTATACACTTTTTATGTGCAACATTCCTGTATCTGTATATATAAGGCCAGGATATCTTCCACTAAACAATTTTAACCTTATGTAAGCTACAGATATATGATTTCCTGTTATAATTCTCACATTAACAGCTTGATTGTGGCTACTGTGTAGCTGGTATATGTAGCTGCCATTTGTAATTGTTAAAGTGAAGTTTTGCACTGACAGGAAATATTTATGTTCCTATTATGTATTCTAGAGGCACAGTGGCGATATCACACCATTGAAAAACATGACCTACCTGAAACATCCTGTTTGAAATTTTGGAAATGTGTAGAACTTGAAGTATTTTGTATTGGAATTAAAGAATTCAGAATCAAAAAATTGAAAGGAAATTAATTTCCAGTAGTGCTCACTGCAGCTTCAAATTTGTTTTGCTCTCCTTACTGTTTTCTGAAAGCATGTTTCTTAAAATATAAACATGTGTGTGTGTGTGTGTTTATGCAGTATTTTTGTAGATGTGGGTGTGACACTTGTTCTGTGACATTGTTGATCAGTCCTTAGACTTTTTATGGTTGAATTTACTGCCTAATGTATAGCTTTATAAGTTGTACCTGCCGCCAGGTATTATTAGAATTATGGAAAAAAGGAAGTTGAATGGTTTCATCATGTAGAATGAATGTGACATGATACATGTGTACAGGGTTATCAGAAATGTGACATGATACATGTGTACAGGGTTATCAGAAATGTGACATGATACATGTATACAGGGTTATCAGAAATGTGACATGATACATGTGCGCAGGGTTATCAGAAATTCTCAATCACAGTGAACGATCAACTCCCCTTTTAGTGGCCGTTATGTATATGTATACCAAGCTGCAGACACAATGACATATCCATTGCGGTCACAGATAACTAAATTCACTCTCTCACACTCTACTACACATTGACTGTCCTAACACCACTGTGGTTATGTTAGGGTTTTGGTTGTGCCAGTTTTATACAGGCAGCTTAGCTTTGGGATTGTGTCTGTTATTGTTGTCTGAGTTTTTTGTGTGGTTGTTCGAATTTAATATATGCAGTTTAGGTTAAGTTGGTTAGGTTTGAGCTTCATCATGTGTTGTTTTTGCCAGTATCAGATCAGTATGTTAGGTTAGGGATTGCTTGATTTTTCAGTGCCTCACCTTTTTTTGTCCCTAAATTTGGTGTGTCCGCATTGCTTTTAAAGTGCACTGAATATGTGGGCCTTATTAGCAATGTTTTGCAGTGAAGAATATTTGTGAGAACGAAGGTAGTTGGGCTAAAGGAATTAGGTGAGAGGGTGAGTCAGGCTGTAGTGAAAATAGTAATGAAGTGATGTGTTGTGTAAAGGACAGGGAATTGAATGAGTAGCTGAGCAACTGGTGGCTTCTGAGGAAGGACTGTTCTGCATGACATTGATTGTTGTTCATTGTAATGATTTTGACAGTTGTAATGGAGGGAATATCCAAAGCAGCTACAATGTTATAGGTTTTGGTGAAAGTGTATACCATTCCTCATCATGACAGGGGTCACATTAATGTTGTGTTGGTTTACAGAGCTGCAGCGATTCTCTGCACATTCTGCCCAGTACATCCAGTGACACATATGCAGCATCATCATCTGATTGTGCATGTCACATTGGTAATATGAAGGTTGAGGAGGACTTGGATTTGCAAGTGGAGGAGGGGGAGGTGAATGTGAAAACAGAGAAAGGCATAGGTGGTGAGGAAGAGGAGTGCATAGGTGTAAAAGATGAGGAGGACACATATAGTGAAGAGGAAGAGGAGCGGGAGAATGTACATATAAAAGAAGCGGAGGATGTAGGGATAAAAGAAGAGGTGAGTTTAGAGGGTACAGTGTAATGTGTTGTGAAATAAATGCTGAACCAAATTAAGTGATTTATATGTCTGCATATCTGTTATTAGACCCATTTCAACTGCACAGGTGGACCAGCTCAGTGGGCTCGGTGCAGTCCAGATTGCAAAATGTGAAATCACAATACCAGTGTGCATAATTGCAGGTACCGACAACAGAGATTTTGGAATTAGGGGCTATGTTCCTCACCTGCTGAAGTATCAGGATTTCTGGTGTATCAGCTCAATATTAATGGAACTGTACTGTATTACTGAAGCTCCCTTAGATGTATTAAAAGTTGAATTGTGATTTATTATAGGGAACTTAAATTTCCCCAGAGAGCAGCGGTTCTGCTTGTGCTAGAGAGTAATGGTGCATGTACCGGTTTAAATGGCCACTCTGCAAGAAAAAGTGAGCTTTTGGTTTTATTATGATGCTACAAAACCAGGGGTGATACAGAACAAGATTTGCGAATGTACTAACCACCTGAAAGCCGTATGAAGAACTGGTATGACAAGCCTTCATGTGATGGTTGCTCCAGCAAGAAGCATGAGCTGTGGAAGCAATGAAGCAGTGACCTTGCTGTATCTTGAACAAGCACTCTGACATACAGAGTGAAAACACAAGATTCAAAACGTTATGATTATCATGACCGATCAGAATCCACATTGATTCAGCAGAGAGCTCTGTGCTCCCTTTACTGCTTAGGTCTGAGCATTTTGTCATGCTGTCCCATTATTAACATACATAGTTGTTACCAATATAGGAAGTTATCCTGAGTTGGATACAGGGAATATCATCTACATGCTGGTTTTCATTGGGGACTGCAGTAGCACAGTGTTTAAGGTGCTGTGCTACAAATCGGAAGGTTAGTGATTTGATCCCATTTTGTGTCATTGGAATTTTTCATTGACATAAAATCCTTCCGATCGCACTATGGCCCTGGGGTGACTCAGCCTCTAACAGAAATGAGTACCAGGAGCATTTCCTGGGGTTAAAGGCGGCCGGTGCATAAGGCTGACAACCTACCACCATCCTGTGCCATTGTCACAAAATCTGGGAACCTTAACTTCCTGGAACCCTCTGTACCCCTCCAGGCCAGTAATGGGACTGCTTTACCTTTTACTGGGTTTCATTACTCCAAACTTTGTACCTACTTGCATATGATTATGGCAGCCTTATCCATATTTCAGGCAAGGATTTTAATGGGAGTGATAATAGTCAAGTTCTTAATTGACTTTGGTGTTAGAATCATATTGGACACAAAATTACCTCGTCTGGGAGCATGCTAGCATCTGGCTGGCTGACTGTCTGTTTCGTTGCATTACTGTAGCGGATTGAATGCTGTAATGGGGTGAAAAGTGCACATAGAGAAACTGGAACTGAGTGGCACATAAAATATTCTTTTGTATCATGACTGTGGTTTAGCCTTTTGACGCCTAATGTCAACTATAGTGGTCGTACTGCACCACTAACCTCTAAAGTTGCATTTTATATATTTATTCAACAAATATAGGTACTGAATATTTTAAACATGGTATATATACTCTCCATTTATTTCTCTTCAAAATTCAGTTTGTTTCATAATTCTAACATATTTGGTTCCTGTATTATTCACATTTTATATACAGGGTGTTTCATAATTCTAACGTATTTGGTTCCTGTATTATTAACATTTTATATACAGCGTGTGCTAAAATTAAAAAAATAATTCCGGTGCCAGAAGGTCAGTGGGTGGAAACATAACTATGATGAATATATATTCAGAGCTGCATTAGGTAGCTGTTGGGGGTTTGGTGTATACAGCAGAGCAAACTGTATGCCAAATTCTGTTCACTAGATAAGATATTTCTCTATAAGGGTATTGTATATTCCATCATTGCCAATATTACATATACCTTAAAATACCCGATACAATAGATGCAGTACACAGTTTATCACTTATATAAGAAGGCACACAATATCCGCTCACCATCTCAACTGTTTCCCACACATGTTGCCTGCTGTAACTGGCCTA
>Ga0136643_10011096_pt1 | contig 13345 bp, 18 predicted proteins | sample TergutLab28metaG_FD_96883 | JGI IMG/M metagenome (GOLD analysis project Ga0136643, IMG submission 96883) | Labiotermes labralis P1 segment gut microbial communities from Petit-Saut dam, French Guiana - Lab288 P1 (version 3) (version 3) | ecosystem: Host-associated > Arthropoda: Insects >...
GGTATTTATTGTTCAAGTGACAGAGTTGGTACAGTTTATAATAAATGTTCGAAAATTCCACCGTCAACATCAGTGCACTTTGCAACTCGTGTGAAGACATGGCGTGTTGTTCGTCTGAGTGCGACTTGACGTTCCTTTATGCAAGCGATAACATCCAGTACGTTAACGAGCAGTTCGTCTCGTGTATCCACTTTTTCTGTACACTTCACTCTTCATCAAACCCCATAACAAAAATCTAACGGGGTTAAGTCTTGAGATCTTGGTGGCCAGTTAGTGGTACTGCCACGACCGATCCACCTATTAGGGAAAGTGTCATTGAGATGTCGCATCACATGTCGGGTAAAATGAGAAGGGGCTCCGTCATACTGAAAGTACATAGCAATCCGTGTAGCCAAAGGAACATCCTCTAGTTGTTTTGGTAATTCATTTTGCAGAAAGTCTAGGTAATTTTGTCCCCGCTCCCACCCCAGCCAAGTGGATTTTTTGGAAAACAGTGATAATTTAAAAACTGGGAATTGAAGCAGATTTACCACATGCCACAGTTATTTGGTTTTTAAATAATTTGTATTCCTGTATCTTGAGTACAAAAGCGGTTTCACCATTAGCAGAGTCTACGATTTAAATGTAATTGTAGTTTTTATAGTGCTTTGTATTCATTTTTCTTTCATTCGGGGGGCGGGCGGTGGGTCCGTTAGAAGCCTCAGTTCCATATATACTTGATCCGACCCCTTCGCGAGAATAAAAAAAAAAAAAAAATATGGCAGCCATGTTTCAGTAACTTCGTTAGACTGTCAGTGCACCATTTTAAGACCCTGTCCCTTGTGTCCAAACTAGAAACAGGCGTGCAAGTGGAGGGGTGATGCTACCTCATTTTGTACCTTATTGGGTACTGCGTCCATATCCGTTATTCTTTTAAGTCCCATGCCGACAGAAGAGACAGACGTGTACTGCGAATACATGTAACATAAACAGGACTGACACAATTTGTAGATCAGTCTAGGGATGTGTTACCAAATGTCTGACTACGGTCTTTTGGGATGTAGTGTGTAGTTTCATAGAGAGGAACCAGCGCTGTGGGGAAATATTCTGTTTCCATCTTCCGAAATGTTGGCAGGACGTGCCCATCTACCAGACTACGACGGATGGTCAGTAAGTAAGGCTCGCTAGGTCATAAAAACTTGAGGAATCATTATAACGTGAAATGTAGCTCATGTATTCCACTGAAGTGCTATTATATATTAGCATAATACCCGTTTGCTTCATCTTGACACTAGTGTAAATATTCCGTCGCATTAGCATCCCTTCACGAATAGCCAGTTCCACTTCCTCATTACTGTGCAGTTGACAACCTCGCAAGTGTTGCCTCAGCCATCCACACAAACGATCTGTTGCGAGGTGTGGTCGGTCCTTCAGCATGGCAGAGCAACGCCACGCAGCGCCCGTCGGGCACTCGAGTTTTGTCGATCGTTTCAGTTGAACTTACGGATCATTCGGCCGATTGTTTGGGTCGCTGATGCCACACTTGAAAGTTGACCGATTCCACAGTCATAAAGAAGCGGAAATGGCTGTTCGTGAATGGTTGTTTTCTGTCGTGGCGGTTTCTGTAACCTCGGGCCAAGATTGACCAACTACATCAGTGTTCTCAGCGATCAGCTGGAAAATAATGACATTTCAATGGAATAAATGAGCTTTAGTGTTCTAGTGACTTCTCGTAATGTTAATGGCTTGTGGAACCCTACTGATTTAAAATTCTTCATATGGAAGAAAAAAACTCTTTTATTAATTTTTTTTTTCGTAATGGAAGAGGCACTTGCAATCTCTATAGTATCTTCATTGTTTGTGTACGTACTCCTTAATAGGTCACGGAGTATCTTCAATCTGTTTTGAATCTTAAGGTTACCAACGCTTTAGAGGAATGCTGTCCGCATCTTTATGTTAGCAGTTTCTCCAAGACGGTGTCTTAACCAAAAAGAACATAGTATGAAACTATAGTGAGTCCCTCAGAGATCCAGTTCCTGTGTTCTATGCCAGCAATATGATACTGTTCCAGAACGGAGTCTGGAAGACCACGAGGAGGTCCTGGCCGTCTATGACATGGAGGCCAACGGAAAGCACACTGAGAAGCGGTTCGTGTTCCGCAAGGATTTCCTCAAATATGAATTCTTCCACAGTCCACAGGTAAGTTAGGTATTGAGTGTATTGACCTCCAAACTACTTTGCTTATAAACTGCCTGAAGTTCACTCGCTTGGTGTGAATGTTCGTAATATAATGCTCGTACGTTCGGATCTCAATTTTGAAAACAGTCAAAACATTTTATTTTCATATAAAATAATTTTTTGTTGCGAGAGCTGTTAAGAGAAACTGGGTGATGCAAGTACTGAAGACTGCTCTCGATTGGTGTAGCTCTCCCCACGTGACAGTCCTTGCTACCCCGCCACTGATAGCCACTACCCGCTTTATCACACTCCAGATTGAGCATCAAGGAAGTGTGAAGATCCATGGACATAGTGGGACTCATGGTTGTGTTGAAGGGCAGGAATATTAGTATGCATAACAGCCATTGTCACCTTACCTGTCCAGACTGAATGTGTAAAGCATGTTCAGTATTTGAATACCTTGAAGTCGACCCTAATGTTTACTTTTTTGTTCGCCCAACTCGTCCACTGTACTGTGCAGGGTTTCTGGTCTTGGTTGCGGAGTCTGATTGTCACTGAGCATTGGAATGTCCATTGTTTCATTCACAAACCTGCCACTAGACCCTGCTGTGAGTCAGTTGTATCCAGTTCACACCCTTACCCTACCTATTATTATTATCATCATCATCCTTATCATCATCCTTATCATCATCATCCCATGTGTGTATAGGTGTGCCTTTCACGTTTGTCACCTGAAGTTTTATGTGCGTTTCCAATATTCACCGCCCGCTCTACCCAACTTCCCTGTCTCACTCTTCCCGATTTGATCGCCCAAGCAGTAATCATGGAAGATTACAAATTGTGAATAATTTTCTCCATAATGAGCGGGAAAGGTAAAGGTGTTCCTATGCTTCATCAAGCATCGTGCCGTGAACATATATTTGGAGGGTTGGGTGGGTTGGATGGTATGGCACTACACCTTCGTAGCTTCGTCACATGGAAGTGAGCGATCAGCTTCCTACTCAAGCCACGTTACGCCTCAAACCTTACGTACATGTATTACATGTTCCAGCAATTCTTCCCTGCTGATATGGTTGACCCGTCTGCCTGTGACCAGCTGTTGGAACCGCATACGTTGCAGGTGAGACTGTGCACATTCGTGGAGTTCCACAGTTCAGTCCTAATAGTCATCGGGAAGTTCCAAATTCATTCCTAATAATCCTCGGGGAGTTCCACAGTCCAGTCCTAATAGTCATCGGGAAGTTCCACAGTTCATTCATAATAATCCTCGGGGAGTTCCACAGTTCAGTCCTAATATTCATCAGGAAGTTCGACAGTTCATTCCCAATAATCCTCGGGGAGTTCCACAGTTCAGTCCTAACAGTCGTCGGGAAGTTCCACAGTTCATTCCTAATAATCCTTGGGGAGTTCCACAGTTCAGTCCTAATAGTCATCAGGAAGTTCCAATTTCATTCCTAATAATCCTAAGGGAGTTCCACAGTTCAGTCCTAATAATCCTCGGAGAGTTCCACAGTCTAGTCCTAGTAGTACATTTTTATGCTAATTGTAATGCCATAAAATTATGCATCACTGTGGATTGATTACAGGACTTAATTAATAGTCCAGTTCTAACCTCACTATGAATCACCATGACTTTCTGTTTCTGTGGTTTTATGGTGCAGTGTGTGCCAAACATTAGACGAATGCTAGGCAGATCGTGAGTTCTGCTGGAAGGTGTCAGAATTAAATAAGGCAGCTGTAAGTTCAGCACCTCGCATGATAAACTGATTAATTTCGTCATGTCATGAAAAGAAGAAATAATTATTTGACATAATTTAATAAACTGAATTGTTTAATCAGAAAATTTGAATAGCTCCTATCTGTTGATGTACCCATGAAACTGACAGAATCTAACCGAAAGAGGTAAGGTCCTATAAGTAGTTAAAAGAAATGTGAAATATTGCTGTATTAAGGTCTACTTGCAACTCTTACTTCACTTGAGAGAAAAGCAATGAAATGTATTTAAAGAAGTGCAGTAGAGGCCAACAAAGCATTTCATAAATCGTATGTAATAGTTCTCAAATAATCCTGCAAAACACATATTTATTTATCTATTGCAAAAACTGATGTTTAAAAAATATAGTATTAGTTAGTGTGTGCATTTCCCTCATTCTTTTTGTCTCTCACCATTATATCTCTTGCAAATGTTGTGGGATGTGTGTGACTGTTTCACTAAGAGGATAGTTTTTTTCTGAAGCTGTGGGACAGATCCACTTGTTACACCTAATGCTAATGAAATGTAAGACATGTTCATACAGACGTTAATGGCACCAGACTAGGTACATAGTAGCCCTCTTTTTTCAACTAATAATTGTGTGAATGATTTTAAAAAATGCTAATATATAAAAATGGATGCATACTATTTTGTTATGATACTCAGGACTAACGTTACATCTTCAGTACTCTTAACTGATGATCATAAATAAACATTTGCAAAAGAAAGTCAGCTTTCAGTCAAGTTCACACAGAAATGGTTAAAGAAGTGTTACGTTGAGATAGAATTTTGTAAATGAATTGTGCTTTCTGTTTTATAACAAAAATATGCTTTTGATTTAAAGTTGAAGTTGAAGTTTCCAAGTGCATTATTGGATGCCTTCTTAGTTTATTGGCTGATGTAGCGGAAACTGTGCACACTCTTAATATCTTAATTCGAGCCACATCTCCTACCTGGTTGTTGTAATGTTGCAGATGGTGGTGACATCAACAGATGAGTGTCCTGTAATTGGCAGCCAGATCTGGGTGCGAGAGGCAAACAAGCAGGTGTGGAGCAAGGTTTTCCTGTTGCTGAAGGATAGAATCCTGTACATCTGTCACAAGGTACTCATGCTGAAAAATATGCAGGACTGTGATTAGTTTTGATACATGCAGCTCAGTTGAACACTAGTGTAACAGCACCCATCACACTGCTCTGTTTACCTGAATGTAGGATGCTGCTTGTTTCCTAATTATCTGAAAAATGGAGGGTCACCCAAAAATCACACATGAAGTTAAACATTTCTTGTATTGGAGTTTTCCTGAAAATTAAGATTGTGCAGGGTCATCCTATATTTGGGTAAATGTGGTAGCTTAACTAGCACACAGCATAGTAGCTGCCTAGCACACAGCAGATAGCTTACTGGCACAGAGCATAGTGGCCTGCCAGCACAGAGATGGGGGAAATAATGCATTTGCGAACTGTTAGAATTGAAATGCAAAGTGGTATTGCCTGGAGGTTTTCGGTGATGAGTTAAGGAGGCATGTGACAGTGTAAAAATAATTTAACAGTCACTCAAGCCATTGAGGTGACAAAACATGCTTGTACAAGTTCTCACTGCTGTTTGCACCCCTTAGTGTGTGAAGATGCAGAGCACCTCACGACACTGTCGAACACTTAACACATCAATGCTGTGAACTATAACAGTGTAATGAATGTGACCTCATCCCAGTGCTTTGATACATTACTTAATGTTTTGTTGTTGTTTGTTTTTCTCTCCTTTTCTGTACTTATACATTTTACCCATACTGAAGAGTCATTCTAGAGAACAGAATAGTTAACCCAGCCATGGCAGAAATTCCATGCCTTTATGAACCTGCTGGTGTATTGTTTTGTTCACAAGAACACTGCTGGTTCTGAATCAAATCTGTCATCATGTTCTTTCTTCCTCTTGCTTGCCTCACTGACTGCTCATTTCTGCAGTCAGTAAGTGTCTGGGTCTTGTTGACAACAGGTACCCAGTTTTCTCTGTCATTTGCCTGTAGCCTCCATATTTACATTTTTCAGCCCTCATAAATTATTCTCTTTATCTTCCCGCCATCTGGATGTGGGCTTTCCCACTTTTTTTGTACCTTCTGACTTGCTTTCAGGGATTTACTTGGCCACCTTTGATTGGTTTATTCTAATTACATACCCTAGCCATTCCAACCTTTTTCTTTTAATGTATGTTGCAAGAATATTATATAATTCCTTAGCTCATACCTAGTACTGATTCTCCAAACCCCATGCACAGTCACTGGTCCCTACTTCTGCCTCAGAAATTTCTTCCCCCACGTGACAACACATGTTATATTAACATTATGTTACCTCTTCAGTTCGTTAGTGAGATGTGTAAGGCTTATGATGATTTTAAGCACTGGCAGAAACATGTTGGGCCCATCATAATGTAATAGAAGTGTTTGTTTCTTTATAAATAAATGTAATGTATGTGTTGTCTGACTATTATAATTTGGGATTTTATTGGACATGTTCAAATGCACTTGTAAAACGTGGATGTTACCTTTGTCATGTCTATCCTTCCATCTGTTGGTTGACACATTCCACTTATGTTTAGAATTGTACAGATATTACTAAAATTACCATGGTTACCAAGGTTATCAGTGTTGCTGTTACCATTGTTACCATTACTTCTGGTTCTCAGAGTTATTATTATTGCCATGATTTCCATGGCTAAGTGTTACTTTGTGGCTATCATTCATGAATGTGCCAGCGGTGTCTTTGTAGACATTTCCCATCTTGTTTTCATCTCTTATCAGATATGTCTACAGAGGCTTACGTGTTGCCAGTTTCAGTGTCTACTGAACACCAGCTGCCCGGACACACTGAATATATTACTGCAATGGCAGCACATGCTATTTTGTTTTGGAGTCTGGTTTGGTCACTGAAGTGTTCATGCAGTTGTTAGTGTTCTAGTAACCTCATATAAAACTTGAAAAATTGCATCTTAGATGGTGTATTGTTCAATAAACTTGTCTTCAGATTATAAATTAATGTTAGTTATTTTGTGTAGGCAATTGCTAATGTTACAGTTTCTCCACACTCTAACTGTATCATGTGTACCTCTGTTCATTTTCAAGAGAGATGAGAGTTATTGTGGACATTATCCATGTCTTGTGTTTCTTCACACAGCACTTTATAAACTGCATCTTCTTCCTGTATCAGGTGACATTTGGGCCTTAGACAGTGTTAATCCAAATTGATGATTTGGGGAACATCTAGATTTCACAGAAATGTTTGCATGTTTCAGGTGCAGTTGGTGTCTAAGCTGATGAGGAAGTCAACCATCAAGGTACTGTGACACTTCATTTAAGCTGAAATAAGGGACTTTCAGAGGGTTCAATAAGCTGTACTGATGGCAAGCAGTCATTTGTTTATTGTTACAGGAATATACATTTGTCCATGACATAACGAATATAGGGTTATATTGAAAACATCATGTCTTATTACTGAGTGGGCTGGGATGACATGCCAGTATCACAACTTGCTACAGACTGGATGGTCCAGGGATCGAATCCTAGCGGGGACGATGTCTTCTGCACCGGCCCTGGGGCCCACTCAGCCTTCTGTCAAATGGGTACCAGTTCTCTTTCCCGGGTTAAAGTAGCCAGGGCATGGTGTTGACCACCAACCACCATCCAGTGCAGAGCTTAAGGAAAGAGTAGAGCTATACTTCTAGTCTCCCTCTGGGCATTCGTGGTCTGTTCTCAGGTGAACATGTTTTCTAATTGAACAAAATGCAGCACAGATTGAAAACTGTTGTTGGTCAGGGAACTTTGTATCATTTGTACTGTTTCACGTAACTTACAGGGCTCATTCGGGATTCATGGTTAAGTGGCATACTGCTTTCTGTGACTGTGAATCACTTGGAAATGCAGATTGTTTTGACTTCTTTGCAGGGATTTTGAATTATTTGTATTATTGCCTTTTCACATTGCCTCTTGGACAGTTTGGAAATATGATGTAGCAGCAGTTGTCACCAATCATAGTGGCTGTCTACTCACATGCCTTGGTGTGTATTTCAATAAACGCTGTTAAAGAATTAATACAAATTTAAACTAATTATGGTTTGTGAAGCATTTTATATGCAATTTTAAGTTGCCTTTTGATACTGAGTGTGGTTATTTCATTATGACATCATATCATTTGGTAGACAGTTAACCTGCTGCCTCCATTTGCAAAGTTGAAGAGAGAGTGAGTCACTTCTGTGGAAATGGAGGCAGAAAACCACAACGTAAATTTTAAATAACTTATTCCTGTGAGAAGGGTGACACAAGGAATATAGCAGCACTGCAGAACTGCTGTTGCATAAGTGGTGCTGACAGATATTTTATAATGTATTTGCTGCATAACAATGAAACGAGAATTGTGAACTGTTCAATATGTCATCATACAAGTACCTGACAGTAGCTTATTTAGTTTGACTGGATGGTCACTTCGCATGTTGTGAGATCTGGGATTTACACAGTGATAAATGTGACAGTTATTAGTATTCCTTCTAGTCTTGAATAATTTTGTATCACATTTTTGTGTTCTTCTTCTAGTATTGAATGATTTGGTATCATGCTTTAATGTGCTCCTTTTAGTCCTGAATAATTTGTTTCTTTTCACACTGTGTTTTAGTACTCGGCAAGCATTCAGTTTTATATTTTTGCTATGTGGTTAGCCGGTTTCTGTTGTTTCCTATTCTGGTCAGTCTGACCATCTGACTTCAGGTCATCTAGGCCGGGAATAGAATCCATTTCTCAAGGGAGAGAAACCGTTGCGCAGGTGTTACCCCAGTGACAAGAGTTTTCATGATAATTATCGTAGCTGAGGCGATGTAGAGCCTAAGGAGGGCTCTAAAACGTAGTTGGAGTGGTTGGGGAGTGTGGTATTTTTCACGTTACAACAGTCTTATATTTTTGGTAGAGGTTGAAGTGTTAAGTCGGTGAGCACAAAAGTCTGTGTACAGACCTCACCAGGGATTGAACCTGCATTCCTCTGTATACAAGTTCAGTCTCATATTCTCCTTTCAGTGTACTTTCCTCTTTAAAAAAAAAAAATTGGCACAGATCACTGTGTTGAGCATGTGCACGTTTGTGTGCACACGAACACATCAATTTCAATTTTTGACCTAATTGGCCTGTTTTTATTGAGCTGTATGAGCTGTAGTCTATACAGTCTGTTATGACACAGTATATAAAGAAGGTAGTACAGGAACTATGAGTCACAGCTCAGATATGCAGTTATTCAGTATCAGATATACAACATGTTCTGGCTTGACAAGGCCATCATTGGGCATCAGTAATTATAAAAATACTTCAACAAAATTTTATGTAGCCACAAAATTTGTGGTAAGAATGAAGATCACCTTCTTTACTTGGATGGATAAAGTTTTCAAGAGTTATAAAAATTCATATTTTTCTGGAGTATTTTTATAATTATGGATACTTGATGATGGTCTTGTAAGGTCAAAACATATTGCGTATGTGATATTAAGGAACTGTAATTTGAGTTGTGATTCATGGTTCAAATGCTCCCTCATTTTGTACAAGCATTATGCCCTTGGAGATGACCCCCAACATTGTCCGCTCTAATTTCCTGCAGTTGGTAATACCAAGGTGGAATGTTGTTTGAATTTGTGAGGTGGGAGCAGCAGCAGCACATACTTCATAGTCATCAGGTGACATACGCTAATAGATCTTGGAAAATAGTCACCTTTCATTTAGATAATATGTTTATAGAATGTACAATAAGAAGAAGGCAGCCATGTGAAAATTCATGTAGCGTTTGGTTTGATAGTTGTAACTAATGAACTGTTGATGCTAAGCATGTGGAGTCTGGCATGGATACAATAATATTCATGTCTGCGCATTGTATGTGGAATAGTGTTTTCGTTTAAACATCACAAACATAGCAGTGACATGAAACATGGAGGTTATATCCAACTAGTTTATACCTATAGAGAAACTGCACCTAAGTTAAAAGTTCTTTCTTGAAGATAAAATAATCATCAATCATAATGCTAATAGATAAAGAACTAAAAACTGTGCCGTATTAACATGGACTTTGAATTATATTCAGAACTACATTTCTGCTATGTTGAGAACATGGAAGGATTAAATCAATGAAGAATATCTTCTTTGGAGCCAAAAAATTAAAGGCCAGTTATTTCCCTACAATTCTAAGAAGAGATACATTTAATAACAACTTGATTTCTTATAGCACATGCAGTATGCAGTGTGTGTGAGACTGTTGAGGCATAAAATTTTAAACACCTGGCGTTCTGTATTTAGCAAAATGTTTATATCATTTTTACATTAAATTTTATAACTATAAGACATTTATTGCTAAGAAGAGATTCATTTAATAACAACTTGATTTCTTATAGCAAATGCAGTATGCAGTGTGTGTGAGACTGTTGGGGCATAAAATTTTAAACACCTGGAGCTCTGTATTTAGCAAAATGTTTATATAATTTTTACATTAAATTTTATAGCTATAAGACATTTATTGCTAACACAAGTGTCTAGAAGGCTACTGACCTGAAGATAGCAGCTGTTGCCAAAACATGTTGCAAATTATTTATGTAAAGTAACATCTGTGTATGAGTTTTGTTTGATGAAAACATTTAGCTAAAAGAAACATGAAAGCTCTAGTTAATAAGTTAACATTTGGATTAACAGTTGTATTGTATGTCTGATAACATGCTTAAGTTTGTGAGTACAGATTCATCAGTTATATACATGTAAAAGGCAATTATCAGACGGGGTTTTTTAACTGGTAAAAGTTACTTGAATTATGTTTTGGCATTTTCTCAAAACTGGGTATACACTGGTCACTTTTATGTCACTCCATTTGGACTGTCAATTGTGTGATTGCAACACAGTGTTTCTGAGACTGATTCTGTCTTTCTGCAGGGTAGAAAGAATGGAGATAGAGGCAGTGTGTGACATTTCTTGTGTTTGTATATGTCTTAAACATTTGTAATGTCCTTGGTGATGGTGGTGGTTGTGGTCTTGATGATGATGATGATGATAAACCTTTTTATTAAATTCCAGAATGATGGACATACAATGGCTAAACTTGCATGATCTCGTTAGGTAGTGTCATTTGCTGTGTGCCAGATTTAATGATAATAGATGTCTGTGGTGGGCAGGTAGTGTTCTTGCTTTGGGTTCAGTATGTACCAGTCTCCAGTATTGGCTTGGAGACCAGCTAGCCTGCTGGAGTTTTCATACAGTTTTTCTCAGATCCCCTAGACATGTACTACAATAGTACCTCAAATTACATGACTGTTTTCCACATTCTTTCCAGTTTGTACTCATCAGACGTGCTGTCGTTCAACCATAACAGAATGAGCACTGGAATAATAATTCTTTTCCTTTAAATAAGTAGTGGTATTACCACACAAGTAGCTGCATTGGCTCCATCTCCACAACTGTATCATAACAAGATGCACAAACCTACTGTAGTGCACCATGTTAGGTTATCAGAAGGTCAAATACAATCCTGGATAATGGAAAATTTAATAAGGTGGATTTTAAGGCACTGCAAGGCCATCTGTTATAGAAGTCTGCAAACAGAGGTGTGTGACGGTGATGGTGAGTGTGCGGTCTTTATCAGTGTCAAGATAGGATGTTGTGGTGTAACAACTCATTCACACCTGTTCTCTAACTAGACTGTGCGAACAGAATGAAGCAAGCTGTTAACTTAGCCCTTTGAAGCATAGTGGTTTTTGTGTGTACTGCCTGATTAACATCAAGTAACTGCATTTTGCCCACAGAATATTTATGTGTTTTGTATGGCCCTCACAGCTAATTGTGATGATTTCCATAAACAGCATTGACCATTGGGTTCTTGTAGTGGAGACGAGGAGACAGGAACTGGTCTTTGGAGGTCATCAGGCCCCAGGTGCTGAGATGGTTCCCAAAATCCAAGTTGCTCTTTTGTGCTTCTGACACAGCCCTCGCCATAGTGCAACCCCCACTTTGAAGACCACCTATGTTTCTAACTCATACAGTTCACCATTGTGTCATGATTCAAGTAAATGCTCTAATGGAGCCTTGCTGTTGTACAGAGGTTCGCAGAATCTTATAACGCATGAAAACTCAAGATAGTAAGTTTCCATCTTTAAACAACATGCCAAGTTCAATACTTGGTGTTTCCCTCTGATCTTTCTTTCTTGGTTTAAACTTAACTGCAAATATTTATTCCAGTTTGAAGTACACACAATTTCAAAAAGTATTCCTTCCACCTAGAATCCTTTAGTAGCCTTGCCTCTCATTTGTTGCCAGTGTCAGTTTAAGTTAGGGAAGATGATGTGTGCAGAGCATACAGGGCAAATGAGGGAGAGATGAAATTCATAATTAGCCACATAAATGAATAGTAGCCAGGACAGCACAGTCACTGTTTTGATTAGAATTGGGCCTGGGCGACAAGGGAATTGGAGTTCCATTCCAAACAGGAGCTGAAATTTTTCTCTTTAGCTTCCAACTTGGCTGTAGAGCCCACCTAGCCCACATATTGAGGACTGGGGTCTGTTTTCATGGGAGTAAATTGGTCGGGGCGTAGTCTGCCCACTCACCTACAATTCCCTGCTGATATTAAGACTACACGGGGTCTCACCTCCACTCCCCATACATCTTCATTTTATGGTGCTTAAATACGGGATTAGCTTTACTGATCTGTTGCTGATTCACCAGACCGACCGACAAACTGACTACAGCTACTTTTAGCAATAGTACTTTCTTGTTTAGTAAAGAAATTCTATTTTTGTGAAGCACCAGGTTCGATGATTCCGGATTCAGATTTTCGTGTTTTACCTCCATTTCTTCAGGAAACTGTAGGACAGCACCTAAAATTATGCCATAACAGTTTCCTTCCACATCCGTTCCAATTCAGCGTTCACTGATCATCCTGTCTTTGAATGCTATGTGGTCCCAACTATCAAACCTAGCATATACATATGACAACTCTGACGACAGACGCAGGAAGTAAAGGTAAATTTGTCCATGTGTTTTAATAAGCCCTACACAGTAAAGATGCATGGAGGAGTAGAAATATATTTCCAACCAGTGGCGTATCCAGGTGTTTTTTTGGCGTCCGGGACGAGTAAACACAAATCCCCCCCCCCCCCAACAGAAATTGTGAACTTTAAAAAAAATCACCGTTTTGTATTGAATTTCCTTTTATTTCGTCTCATGAAATTAAAATTTTTTGAGCACAAAAATTACATGTTTATGTTTAAAATATTCATTTTGTCGCCCCTTGTACTCTGCCGTCCGAAGCAGCCGCACCCGCCCCCCCCCCCCCCCCCCCCCCCCCCCCCCGTGTCCCCCCCATTTAACCAGGGAACCCAACCCACCCCCACCTAAATTTTAAAAAAAAACCCAAAAAACAACACAAAAAAAAAAA
>Ga0136643_10011098_pt1 | contig 13345 bp, 6 predicted proteins | sample TergutLab28metaG_FD_96883 | JGI IMG/M metagenome (GOLD analysis project Ga0136643, IMG submission 96883) | Labiotermes labralis P1 segment gut microbial communities from Petit-Saut dam, French Guiana - Lab288 P1 (version 3) (version 3) | ecosystem: Host-associated > Arthropoda: Insects >...
GAGACCAATCTTATGCGTATTGGACCGTGCATCATCTTGATATTTGAATAAAGAGAGACCAATCTTATGCGTATTGGACCGTGCATCATCTTGATATTTGAATAAAGAGAGACCAATCTTATGTGTATTGGACCGTGCATCATCTTGATATTTGAATAAAGAGAGACCAATCTTATGCGTATTGGACCGTGCATCATCTTGATATTTGAATAAAGAGAGACCAATCTTATGCTTATTGGACCGTGCATCATCTTGATATTTGAATAAAGAGAGACCAATCTTATGCGTATTGAACCGTGCATCATCTTGATATTTGAATAAAGAGAGACCAATCTTATGCGTATTGGACCGTGCATCATCTTGATATTTGAATAAAGAGAGACCAATCTTATGCTTATTGGACCGTGCATAATCTTGATATTTGAATAAAGAGAGACCAATCTTATGCGTATTGGACCGTGCATCATCTTGATATTTGAATAAAGAGAGACCAATCTTATGCGTTTTGGACCGTGCATCATCTTGATATTTGAATAAAGGTAGACCAACTAGATGACACTTGCTTTATTATATATAGTTGAGCAATATATAATAAAGCAAGTGTCATCTAGTTGGTCAACCTTTATTCAAACTCTCATTTGGTTTTTATCAGGCTCCTATTTATTCCTTTATCAATGCATGCTACGAAAGCCCCCTGTGCCAGAAGTTTAAGGTCGAATGCGGCATTCACTATACAAATGCTGTCGAACCGTACACGAAGGCAAAGTTTAAAAGCAACTGCCGCAAGGCACCTCCTTCCTTTAGATCGTTCTGAGCAGAAAACGTTTGAGACAAATGTTTTCCTACCGGAAATTTATACAAGGTTTCGTTGATAGACATTTTAATTAATCTCATTTCACGGGCAAGCCACCTCGATAGGAATATTATACAACTTCTGCCTCCTACACGAATCATAGGTTTCTGGAATTCTGCAGCCCAAATGGTTCATGTACCATTCCACTCTACGATTGCTATTCAACCTTAACCCTTTAAAGACGAAACGTATCTGTTTTATATAAGCACTCAGGCCGTACCGCGCTGTAAACACTATCCACCTCGGTTATAAAAACCAACTGTTAATGATGTACAAGGCAAAAGTCGCTGTTTGTTTGGAGAACACATAAACGGTATGTAATCAGCATGTGGAATTTTTACATGTTGAACCTGGTAGTACGTAACGTTGCTGGGAGGCTTTAGAAGTTTAAACGTCTAGGAGTACAATACTTCATAATGTCAAGATAACCTTCCTCAAATTTGCATAATGTATTATAAAGGTAAAGGTAAAGTGATCCCGTTACAGGCCCGGTGTGCCCCAGAAGGTGGGTAGAGGTATAGCTCTACTCTTCCATGACCACGTCACTAGAAGGGGGGAGTGGTCAGCAGCACGCCCCGGCCGCTCTTTACCCCCGGGAAAGACACGGTACCCATTGTACAGGAGGCTGGGTGGACCCCAGGGCCGGACTGGACGGGTGGAAAATCTCGTCCACACCGGGATTCGATTCCGGAACGTCCAGCTCATAGTCAGTCACTATACCGACTGAGCTATCCGGCCTACAGTATAATGTATTATTTGTATACCGTCAATGCACAACAATATATCAGTACAGTGATATTATATATATACAGTCAGGTCACATTACGGCAACATGTTTCGATCGTAGACGGTCATCTTCAGGCCAATAGAGAATATTTTTAAGGTACAATAAAGTGAGTACTCAATGGGATCCCATTGGGGACGAGATTCTTCGCCCGTCCAGACCGGCCCTGGGACCCACCCAGCCTTAATAAATGAGTACTCAATGGGATGCCATTGAGTACTCACTTTATTGTACCTTAAAAATGTTCTCTATTGGCCTGAAGATGACCGTCTACGATCGAAACATGTTGCCGTAATGTGACCTGACTGTATATATATAATATCACTGTACTGATATACTGTTGTGTATTGACGGCATATAATACATTATACAAATTTGTTACTACACATCGGGATGGCCTCTACCAAAAAACAAAAACAAAAACAAAAACAAAAACAAACAAACAAGCCGTCCTCAAACTTAGCAATTGGTATAACTGTACAGTATAATACAAATGTTGTTTACAGATAAATCTATATTTAGTCAAGCAGCCCAGGTTAAGCAGCTACATTTTTCGACCGTCATGCGATCATCTTCTTTGTGTATATTGCACAAAGCTGTACTGTTTTACTAACAAACACACGCTTGTGGATACCAAGTACATTTGATTCAGACGGTTACAGCAGTTGACTAATTTGATATCCATCAAACAGAATGCCAAACCTTCCTCACAAAAATTTAACATCCCTTCATTAAAAGTCATCCCTAGCCGTTAAGTAATGACAGTTTCTTAGTTGATTCGTGGAGCATCATTTCAGCTAACAAGGTTATTAATGTCAGAATAAGCTCCAAACCTGCAGCTTTGGTAGAAACTGAAAGAGTACACTAGAAATTATCACGATTATTACACATACTTCCCCTCTACTCTTAGAAACCTTCAGAACTGGACTCGTAACACACATCGGGATATAGGCAATCGGAATATCGTAGCCATAACAGTCAAAGAAAAACGATTTTCAGATTTCGGCGTCGAAGTGAAGTATTTCGTTAAACTAGATGGTATATTAACGTTGAGAACGTGACTAATTATGATGAAATGAAAACTCCGGAGACGAACTAACTTGGATACTCTAAATGTAGACAGGAGGCTGATATTAAAACAGCGTGCACAGAAACAAAATGTGAAAATCTGAGGTGGATTGAAATATGTCAAGAAGAATTTAAGAGTTGGGTAATTACTACGTACACAAGGCAGACTAACACCGCAGGAAGTAGGCCTTCCTTAGAAATCTAGAATTGTGAAGCCGGCCAAATATTTCCAACATTGGACGAAACCCCTTAATTTCATTACCGAATTTACAAGATAAAGCCACTGGACCGTAGTGATTAGTCCGTTGCCCCCAGTTCAGAGCCTCACACCTTATTTATGTGAGCCATGTTGTAAGAATGGGCTATGAATGTCTCACAAATATTCTCCGCCCTTCAGATCTGGCGTCCAACGTCTAACTTAGGTCTGTGTTTGAGTTCAGCTTGTCTGTCGGGATTCGCCTGTGGTTAGTGTCATGCTGCGGACCCGGGAATAAACATTTATTCCCCATGTAACCAAAATATGAAATACCTACAGCCATTAAAAAAACATGCAAGTACGGTCGTGGATCTTCTGAATACGATTGGAATACTCGTTCTGTTTTTTATTAAATACGCAATTAAAATTCAATTTCTTATTTCGAGTTAATCCCTTTTTAAAATTTTATACACCAGAACTATATTTTATGGTACTCACAACGAAAACAAACTAATATCTGACAAAAAACGGTTTCTACTATATGCAGAATGTATGTTCTTCTTCCTTCTCCTGAATACCTAAATGCAGACACAGTTAAGTTTGGGACAAAAATTATAGGAAATTATATGCTGAAAATTTCAGCTTAGCCTACCTGAATGTACTGGTCTTCATTGCGGAGATGCTCTGCGATAAATTCCACTGCCTCTGTAGCTTTGGAAGCTTCTGGCGAGAGAAGAAGCGAGTCAGAACTTTCGCTCTCTCTTCGTCCACTCCCGGCGCCACTCCCACCAAGTTCGGTGCTTGACTTCCGGTTGATCTTACAGTTCGGATGGTGCAGATCTGACAATTCCATGACCTCCATCTTACTTCTGTTTGTGGCTGGTGCTGTCAGATGCTTGGGCAACTCAGCTGGTGACCCGTAGGAAGGATGAGGTGGCGCAGACATGCCTGGCATTTCCATCATCCATCTGAGGCGAGTCTTTTTGGGTCGTCTCATGAGCAGCAAGATTGGAAGGTAGTAGAGGAACACGGCACGTATCCAAGGTGGCATTCTGTGAGTCCGAGGACCACGGAAGTTCCAGTTGATGATGATGACAGTGACTAGGATACTTACAGTGTTCATGATGAAAGTGAATAATAAGTATTTGGCAATCAAAGGTAGCACCAGCGACGTCGGAGGAAGTATCTTGGATACTAGCAAGAGGAACACGACGAGTGACAAGAGAATGCTGATGCCGAGGGTGACTTTCTCTCCCGCCTCCGCTGGCAGGTAGAACACTAGTACACAGAGGAAGGATATGAGTACCGTTGGGAGAATCAAGTTCACTGTGTAGAACAGTGTTTTACGACGTATCACTATGTAGAACGTGATGTCTGTTTCTGTCGGTTGGACAGGGTAGTTGTTCAGGTAGGCCGGAACCTCGATAATATCCCACGTACCTGACTTCCAGTAATCGGACAGATCCACAAAATTTTTGTTATTGTACAACGCTAAGGACACTTGGTCACCGTTGAAAGTCCACGATCCGAACTTCATTATGCAAGTCTGCTGATCGAAAGGAAAGTACGTCACATCGATCGTGCATGAACTCTGGAAAAAGAAACACAAATATTATTACACGTTTTTGGCAAAGTGTTTCAATATAACGCATTTATTGCAAAGTAACAAACACGAGTAGGTGATCAGGTGATTACTGGAATAAAAAATTATCCGTTGAGATAAGCAGAAGAATGGAATGTTAGTAACGAATAAAATATACTATAAAATTCAATTCGGAGAAACTCTGAGAAACCGCTGTAACAAAACAACAGACTGAACTTAAAGGATATGTTTTGGGTGACTTCGCGTTTTAATTTCCCGAATGCAGCTAAGTCAGAACAGGAAATGTGTACACGTCAAGACAATTTTTGTCAGCACACGAATTTGTTAAGAAGGATTTGAAAGCAAAAGCAAGAGAGGAAAGCAGATTAGATTCTAAGTGCAGTGAAGATTCGTATAATAAATTACGGAAATAAAATTTTAATTAGAAAAAGAAAGACGAAAACAAAGTATAATCTGCGAAACCGACGATTTTCAGAGTTGTCAAAAGATGAACACTTTACTAGTGAAATATTAGTGATGATATTGAAGAAAAAGAAAATGAAAAGCGACAAAGAGTAAGAAAAAACCTGGATTTAATATATATATATATATATATATATATATATCAGAGGACGATTAATAAAGTTAAGAAGAAAAAACAAGTAACAAAATTATAAATACTATTTATATATTCTTTGTCCATAAATATATTTGAAAAACATTCGTATAACGATGAATACTGATGTACGACTGAATTCTAAATTCAGTGTAGTTTGTTGCTGTGGAAGGACCAGAGGCTAAATTCATCCACCACTGTTTCACGCAGAAGGTAACAAATAAGTATCATTATCATAAGATGTAAACATGAGGGTCGAAAAGGGCATTACGGTATACAAGAGGACCAGCACATACTGTCGTAGACGCAAGTCCGTCAAAAACAGAAGAAGGCGCAGTATGTCCTTGATTTCTTGTATAACTGCCGACCACGTTTCGGGGGAACTGATTAAATTAGAAAACACCAAGAAGCAAGACATTAAATATTTTTCATTTATATGGCCAGGTGATTACAAAATGTTATGATAATGATGATGATAACAATAATAATTCAATTCGATTTCATGTTTTGTTATTAATGTGCTGGAAATTGGACAGCACAGGCTCTCAAATGCGCAATAAAGATAAGCTTTCGTGGTGTTTACCGAATAATAGCTTGGTCAAAAATTTAAATTTTAATTAAAGGTTTATAAATATTTCACATTAATTAGGTGTATTTAACTTCCGGCATGTCGTAAGAGAATTACGAATTCATACAAAACAAAATTCATAAATTTCAATGATTTCAAGCAAGATATCTCGTTCATAACTTGGAAGGGGCTTTATTAAAACCCAGATTATGAAGACGGTAGGAGGTGCGAAATATTATCCTGACATCCCGGCTGGCTGAAGTTTCTTTGATAATAAAGTGTTGCTAGAGAACAAGTAACACACGTGAAGAACAGTGGGATGTTTGAATGAGAATGCTGATTTGACACATTGCCTAATGGAATAGATGAACCTCAGTAAAGACACTCGAACACTTACAGTATTTTCCTTCACGTTAACTGGGTAAAATACTGTTTGTGCGAAATACATCTTGCATGGAGACATTTATTGGAAACTGCCACGACTAATATTGGCACCAAATATATAACTCAATAATAATCAAATTACAGGTACTTATTCGTAGGTTCTTTCTTCTTTTTCATTTCATCAGCATTTAATAATAAGTTAGGAAATGTGAACATTACAAGAACGTTCCGGTACGTCCAACGTGTTTTTTGTATTCAGATTTTTCAGTTGGTGAATGCTGATTTCTGATACTTTCTTAAACACTGCGTAAAAAAGAGGGACGTACCCTACAAGCAAAGACGACCAACGTAAATTTTGATTCAAAGCCGTTAAATAGTTCTTCGCTTATGATATGACACAACACGAAAGGTCAACTTCGTCTAGTTATCACGACAACTGAAAACTTTATTGAAAAAATACCGGGTGCTGAATGCGTGTTTCAGTTCGTTCTAAAACTCAGTTTATCACAGTTTTACACACACACACACGCACGCACGCACACACACTCGCACGCGCGCGTGCACACACACACACACACATATATATATATACATATATATTAATATGGTAAGGTCTGCTTGCGATATCATTTGTGACACAACTATCTACTGAAGTACTGAATGCATATCTTCAAAGCAGACGTTTATAGAAGGCTTGTGATTCGGCAGTAATGCCCGTGTCCTCTGTTTTTAGTAATTACTTTTCAAAAATAAAACCAGCTGTGTAACAAAATCTAACGTTAGAATTCGACAATGCTAAATCAGGCGGAAGCCAAGGGAAGCTAACATTCATATTCTTCCCTTTGACTCCGCTGAGGTAAAACTATTTTTTCGTATTTATAAGTACTAGAAGCTTTGTTTCTTATTTAAACTTTGCTTACTATCCGTTAATCTCCGCAAAAAGTTACCCAGCGTCAAACATTAGTAAGTACAATTTTGAATGTTTAATAAGATTAAAATGCTGTAATATTTATTTATTAAATATTTTACTCTTTCTACGTTTGAATATTCGCACGGCTACAAGTTCACACAAATATGTTATTAAGGGAATCAAGTTCAAGTTCCTTTTTTTTTTAACAATTTTGGCATAATGAACATCAGAATATAATGAGATTTCAGTATTTCGAAAAAAAATTGAACCAACTTTATATGCGGGTAGGCAAAAGGGCGAGTAGTTACATAAGGAGCCTTTCCTCTAAAGTTTCAGCGTCAGAAGGCTTAGACAGCTTTAATAAAGGCCTGCCTCCGGATACAAGACTACTACACAGATGCTTGTAAGTCAAAGTGCAGTGTAATATGTAACTACTGAACGCCGTTTCGAAGATGATGGATTTGACTGTGCTGGAGAGTCTTCGCCTTTATTTGGCCAAGAGACAGAAGCAAAAGGAAGGCAGAGAGAGATAGGTTATAACGGTCTGCAGCGGGAATCAATAAGCCAGTTTGGCATTCAGAATCCTCGAAGCAAGAAGGCAGTAACTGGGTGCCAAAGACAAGAGAGATTTACTTGCCGCTCGCCCCTGGAACTAGCATCTTCTATCTCATGTCTCTCCTGTTTTCAGCTTATCGCAAGGAAAGGAAAAGAGAAGGAAGGAAAACGATAGAACGTGGAATGAACAGAGTAAAGTCACGCCTGAAGTCGAAATTCTTGATCTAATCACTGGGCGGGAAATTTTTGTGTACGTAGGCCAGGGGTGATTATGAAGGAAATGGCCCACTGGCATGACGGTATTATACAAAGTTCAGTAAAGGAAAATTATTTTAAATTGCAATTTATCAGAGCGGTACCACTGAGATAAAATAAAGGAAGTGTGAATGGGGAGGAAAATATTAAAAACCACCTTAAACATAAGTTGTGGTTTTGTGTGGACTACATAAGCTGGTTCTAGATAAGGTTCAGATACATATAGTTTGTAAATGGTTCAGATACATATAGTTTGTAAATACGGTAATGAAAATTTGGGACACACAAAATGCGAGAAAGCACCTTGTTTACTTGAACTGGCTTCTGAAAGAGACGATTAGCTACCAATTTATTATTCGCACAGATTCAATAGACTAAATGAACACATGTATTACCTAGGGATAAAAAAAAGCGAGGTATGAGGATAGTATCAGTTTAGAAAGACTCTGCAGACATTGGTGTCCTAAAGGTAATAGGATAGACTTCCAAAACTTATTAGAAGGGGGATCCATCCAATTTGTAAGCAGAGTAAATGAAAATATTGGATTCTTGTGCTAAGGGCACCACTAGGTTAAGCAATATTTGTGCGTTGGTTAAAGAGGAAACACAAAATGGAGTGGTTGTTTTTGTACAATAATCTCCAAAATTCGTCTTCGAGGCCGTACAGTACGGAAGTTCTCAAACTATGTTCCAGGGTATCCAAGGAAACCATTTGAAATGATTTAGCAGAATTCTTGATTCAGTCATATCATAATCGTTAAGAGAAAGATGAAGTTATTTTAATTGTGAATTATTATGTTCATTAATTAACTTATTTAAAAATACCCTACAGAACTACGGTTCAAACAGACAACCTGTCGAAATTCCTGCAATTATCGTATTTCGCAAGATGGTCACAATAATATTAATTTCAGTACAACTACACTATTCCAGCCTCCTGTACAATGGGTACCGGGTATTTCCCGGTGGTAAAGAGCGGCCGGGTCGTGACGCTGACTCCTCACTCCCTTCTAGTGCAGTGGTTAAGAAAGAGTAGAGCTATACTTCTACTACCCCCATGGGCCGTACGGCCTGTACAGAGACTCAGTGCTTGTACAATGGTGCACTTTGCCTTTACCTTTTTTTTACACTATTCCAGTTACGCTACACTTCAATATGTCAAACTAGGCTTTCCTTGGTTTTTGATAAATATGACTAATTTCCAAAACATTTCATTTTAATATATGTATTTTATAGATCTTAAATTACTTGAAGTCTTTTAATAATAATAAAATCACAGCAGGAAAAAAAAAATAGGGAATATGAGAGACAACAATTCTCGCAGAGGTTTCGAATTGAAAATTAAGTTTCGGAGACATTGGCACAATGTATTGAATTTAAATGTGACATTGAAAACTCCCACTGACGGTCGATGTACTAGTTTAAGTTCGATGGCTGATCATAATACACACTTCCCATTTATCTCAGATCTAAATTCAAGTTGAGTCTTTAAAAACGGCTTATTGGAAAGAAAATAGGCAAGTCGCGTGAGTTCCTTTTTATTTCTACAACCTTTCTCTATGCTGAACAGAAAGGACGCGCATCACGTTTAGCCACTGTGTTACTCAGAAAAATATTTCGGTGATTATATCATCAAGGTGTCTCCATGTTTATCTGCTAATCTGTATGTGACATCGAGTTGAAATGTTTAATGTGTTAAGCGATTTGTAGCCATGTGAAAATGTTATAACTTCGTACAATCTCAAATAATCAAATTAGAAGTGCACAGTTGAGAGTTTAATTGAGCTGAAATATTGTTCGATAATACAACCTATAAAGCATGCAAATTGGTTAATATAATTCTTTATAAAATGTAAAAAACAATATGGAAATATTGTGAAGTTTCTTTCAGATTTAGGTTGGGTGCTGTTAAATAATGAACTATTCAAACACGTGAAGTTTGGTAAGGGTACACATAAAAACGTAACTGTGATTACGAATCCAACAAAATTTGTAAGCCAAAAAAATTGTAACATGGTGACAGAGCGAAATTCTGAGATAAAATTCAGCAAAGTTAATGTAGACAGAATTACACTTAAGCACATATTCTTCGTGTAGAGGGAAAAGTGAACAATAAAATATTAATCCAGCCGTAAGGCTATTAAACTTGGTAACGTGAAAGCGGATAACGTGAATTTTTTTGGGGCTCCTTTTCGCTCTTATTCAGCTGTAGCTTTCTATTTGCAATAAATTAGCGTCAAGGCCAAGACTGTATTTGGAAAAAAAATTGTGCTTAAAGCTGCATAATACGTCAGACCGAACTCCATAATCGGAACGGTTAAAGCAACTAATCTGCAACCTAGAAGTCCTCTTTCAAATCTGGGTCCGAGGACCATTTAACACAATAAGGGTCTTCCTTGTGATATTTCTCATACCCTCCAGGGAAATAATGGAATATTGGCTTATGTTACGCTCCCAATTAATTTTTAAGTACTAATCAACAGATCAATGTTTTAAAATGTGTCAATGGCAGTGTTGTTAAATAAACTATAAATGAAAAAATGTAAAAAGGTAAATTTTTCCCGTTACAGGCCCGGTGTGTTCCAGAGGGTGGGTAGAGGTATAGCTCTACTCTTCCATGACCGCGGCACTAGAAGGGGGTGAGTGGTCAGCAGCACGCCACGGCCGCACTTTACCCCCGGGAAAGACTCGGTACCCATTTTACAGGAGTCTGGGTGGGCCCCAGGGCCGGTCTGGACGGGCGGAAAATCTCGTCCTCGCCGAGATTCGATCCCGGACCATCCAGTCCCTAGTAACTGAGCTACCCGGCCCACAATGAATAAAATATAGTAATACATTATACATTAGTTTTGTTATACATTGTGTGCCTGCACAACTTTCTCTGTAGTGGATAAGGTCAAGTATGTCATTGAAAAAAAGAAGGTATGATTAATACCTGAAAATTATCGTGGACGGGACTGAAAATTTTCACTGGTCACTGAGTTACCTTGGACCATTAATCCCTCTACCTATACTGAACGAATAACTATGGAACTGCTGTTTGAGTTATTTTGGGGGAATGTGCTGTTTTATGTGCTTCAGATCCAGTGACATCGCGGTATCTGTAGTCCGCAATTCTGTTTCTTCTGTAAAAGTGCCGGTAGAGATTCTCGGTCTGGAGCCCGGCCACGCTAAGAGGGTTTCGTGGCTTTCCTTTCTCTATCCAGAACAAAGTCAAGATTTGAAATTAAATAAAACGGGCCACGACCTTTTCTATATAATTTTCGGAAAACTAACTATTTTGCTGCTGATACTTGAATGCCGACGCATTTCATGAAAATAACAGGTAATTATACACCTAGGAATATTCATTGCATTAAGCATTTGACGGCAAACAATTTACAAAGCCGAGCAGCGTCATAATATAAACAGACAAGAAGAAAAACGTATATTGGCCAGCGTTTGTGTAAGGACATTATAAAAAAATCGTTAATGATTCTTGGCTCGTATAAGGACGACTTTGAATTTCGAAGGTTACGAAGTGCCAAATTGTAGATGATTTTCTTTCGACAAAACTGGAACGAGTTAGAAGGAAGCAACTGTGGTGTACTGCAGGATAATCGACTGACATTTTTTTGGAATAATCTGGAAAACAATATGCTAAACCACAATCACAAAAACTGTCTTTCAGACCTATTTTGAAATGACAGGGTCATACACACACCGTGGTACTCACACGACGAGGAACTGCGGATTAATTCAAAGCAGTGTAAGTTGTCTTTGATGTTAAGGTCATTGTCGAATGAACAACAATTGTATTTAAGGGTAATGGTAGGAGTATTTTTATTTTTTCAGGCCACTGGTCTCTGAATTTTAGAGTTCGCTTAATCAGGAAAAAAATTCATGTAGATGTTGTAAGAATTATGCCCCCGGGCAGACACAGCCCATGCAGAAACCTACAGACTGGAAAGATTAAACCGACAACAAACAAAAATCTCTAAAAAAATTCCATGTCATAAGATGGTTTGTAACTCGCTATACCATCCTTACATACACAGTGTCCGCCACTGCTCCGCCACTGGAGTTGATATAACCTTCTTATAGTCTGCAGGGAAAAGAAATAACAGGACAGTTATTTTTTACAGCCATTAATTTCTTAACAAAGTGACTGAAATAACTGAAGTGACTCGAATTACGTGGCGACAGTAAGCGTACTCGCAAAATAAAGAGAATGTAAACGATAATAAAATGCTACAGAGACAAAAGAAATAAGAAACACAAAGGACATGAGTTGCAATGATGAGGACGCGGATACATAACACAAAATTGTATCTAAGAGAGACTAGGGTAGATGGAATGGCAAAGGGAATCATAACGTTAATAAAGGAAATAACAAAATGTAAGTGTTGTTCAAGTGGAAGATGGTAGAGAGACATAACCAAACCGAGAAAGAGGCACAAGTAACAAGAGAAGGAAGCGAATCGACAAAGAAATTAAACACGGAAAAATAAATTTAATAAATCGTTAAAGGTAAAATTTTAAGGAAAGAAGGAAGATACGCGAATAGAAAGGGAAGAAGTAGGATGAATAAGTAGACACGTGAATACGGAGAAGTGAACAAGTTGGGGAGAAATAAATAAGAAAATCAATATTGAAAAGATAGAAAAAAGGAACATAAGACGATTTCACAGTTTCGCCTTGTTGTTTATGTTGTATTCTTTCTTTTGGTTTTTGCCCTGGCGTCTGAATTTTCTGTGCCGACGTTTGGGAACACTCTGTCTGTCCCATCTTCATACGAGGGGTATTCAATAATTTATCCACCTGAGTAAGAAAGAAACAACTTCTGACAAAAAAAATATTATTTATTTTTCAATATAGTCCCCTAATATCTCAATACACTTCGCCCACTTTTGTTGCAACGACTTTATCCCCCTGGAAAAAAAATCTTTTGACTGCTCTTCAAACCAGGTCTTGACTGCCTCCTTGACTTCTTCATCGCTTGAAAATCGTTTGCTCCGAAGAAATTTTTTCATAACTCGGAATAGAATATAATCCGAGGGAGCTAGGTCTGGACTATAGGGTGGGTGTTTTAGCTGTTGGAACCCACATTGCCGAATGGCAGCTTGAGATTTTGCAGACATGTGCACTGGCGCGTTGTCATGAAGGAGCAGCAAGTCTGCTGAGAGCTTTCCTCGCCTTTTCTCTTTGGTGGCCTCTCGCAAAGCGGTAATTGTGTTAGCATAGGTCTGTCCAGTTATGGTAGTCTTCTGTGGCATGAATTCTAAAAGCAGAAGTCCTTTCTCATCCCAGAAAACCGTTGCCATGACTTTGCCTTCAGATTTTTCAAACCTAAACGTTTTAGGGGTGGGGGAAGTCTTTTTCTTCCACTACATGGACTCCATTTTGGACTCAGGATCTCTGTGATATACACAAGTCTCGTCTCCTGTCACCAAACGTTGAAAAAAATGTTCTGGATCCTCAGTGAGCAGCTCCAAGTTCTCTTGACAGCACTGGCGACGAGTGTCCTTCTGAAAAGGACTCAGCATTCTTGGGACCCATCTTGCACTGACCTTGGACATGTCCAGCTTTTCATGA
>Ga0136643_10011099_pt1 | contig 13345 bp, 5 predicted proteins | sample TergutLab28metaG_FD_96883 | JGI IMG/M metagenome (GOLD analysis project Ga0136643, IMG submission 96883) | Labiotermes labralis P1 segment gut microbial communities from Petit-Saut dam, French Guiana - Lab288 P1 (version 3) (version 3) | ecosystem: Host-associated > Arthropoda: Insects >...
AGTGCGGTAATGAACCTTTGGGTTCCGTGAAATGCGGGGAATTTCTTGACTAGCTGCAAACCAGTTAGCTTCTCAAGAAGGACTCTGCACCATGGAGTAAGTAAGTAAGTAAGTAAGTAAGTAAAGTTATAGTTTTATACGTTTCAAATTATAACAATACAAGAAATATATCAATGTAGTTCAAGTGTTTGTAGCTTTCGTTACTTATCAGTAGTCAAATATTTAATCCACAAAACTAGAAATCATACCTTTCAAACCTCATAGCAGGTACTCTATGTTTCCAGTACCTTAATCACAATTCAGACACGTCCCTTCAGAAACCCTTCAACCAAAATTTACGCAAGTCTAATGGATTACTTTGGGCGAGAATCAGGCATCAGAAGTACAAGTTTTATAAAAATTGCCTCTTAGCTTCATGTTCAAAATGAAACACTCCATTACGTAAATTAATCCATGGAGAGCAAAGCGCTGGTATATCGCGCCTTTAGCATATGTGACCACACGTTCCCGACGGATCATCCCACTTTCATATGTAATCCCTTCCGCCAAGTTGGTTACTTGTGGTTTGAAGCCTCATACAACTAAGCCTATGTGGTTGGTATAATATATTATATACCGCCAGTACACAACAATATATCAGTGCAGTGATACAATATATACAATCAGGTCACATAAGAAAAAAGAACACTATGTTGGTGGATAGCAACAAATATCATTTCCACAGAATGTAGTGAATGTTGGTTACAGCTGGCTAATAAAATCTGTAATGCTAGGTGCTTTTCTAAGCATGGTAATGAACCATCAGATTCCGTAAGTAGGGCAATTTCTTGACCAGATGAAAGACTACTAAACGGTCAAAAGCATTTCGCTCTACCAAAGAGATATGCCTAATTGTTTGAAGTGACAAATATTACTCTTAATTTAATAATTGTCCAACAAGATACGACTTATTCACTTTATTACATTTCTGTAGGCAGTTCTACATGTTTCGGGTGTTGACACCCATCATCAGGAGCTCGTACAGCTGTAATTACAGCTTCTGGTATAGATTAACCGGATCTACGAGTACTACCATCCGCTCTCGTTGTTGAGTTGGAACTGATACATGTGTATCGTACGGTACTACCGTACGATACACATGAATCAGTTCAGTAAAACATTTAAATCTTGGGGGACTTTATTTATTTAATATTTACTTCCTCTTAAGAGACTGATTTCAGGCTTGAGCCGCGAAGTAGTTGAGAAATGCGTTCTTCTAGTATTTTAAAGTTTTTTCCATTCCGTGCATTCTTGCACATCGAACGCCTCTTCAATATTCCAACAATATGCAATTGATATATTTAACACTTATTTTTATTAAATCTCTCCTATGTGTTTCGTATTTCGTATTGTATGTCCTACGACATAACCTCTCTAACGCACACTACAACGTTGTAAAAAGCAGATGGTTTTGGACAAGTAATGCAATGTTCTCCCCGAAGATGGTTTATAAAACACAGACACATGTAGGACAGATTTGATAAAAATATGTATTAAATATATCAAGTGCATTATTTGGTTGGAACATTTAAGAGGTGTTCGATGCGTTCTTACGGGTTATTGCGCGCAATAACCCAGAACCAAGAAGAAAGTATTTTTCCTTTCATAAGAATTTAACTCATATATTTAAATTTGATGTTTGTGTAACCGTGCATCACTGATACAATAACACAAACAGCCAACTAGACGCAACAATAATAATTTTATTAATAATTTCAATCAGCTCAACATGTTTCGTCGTCCTGTCACCGGCAAGCAGCATCGCCGGTGCATTATACCACAAGCTGTAAACACAGTCTAGTGCTCTTGAGGATGGGCGAAATTATCGCCCGAAACATGTTGAGCGGATTGAAATTATTAATAAAATTATTATTGTTGCATCTAGTTGGCTGTTTATATTGTAATATACTTAAATTCATTTATATAAAGATCGAGATACAAGTCTCCATTCACAGTATAAGTGAGAAGAGAATAAGTCAGTTTTCTTGCAAAATGTGTACAATCTGAAGCTGACCGCAAGTGTGTTGAAGCATGAAGATGTTTAATGTGCATACATACTTACCTAACTGTAATTACATTGTGTAGACTGTAATATTCATCACTTCAAACAACTTAAACTCCGAACACAAAGGGATTCCACAACATCAAAGTTAAGTCAAGACCAAATTCATTGGGACTGGAGGGCAGCAAACTTCCCCAAATCTGGAAGGGTTTTTGGCACAAAATCATTAACATTGGGTCTGTCTAATAATAAGCCTCGAAAGACATCCTCGTGGCCAGATTTCGGTGTCCTGGTTGACTACATACAGTATCTGGAGGCTGCATTTACGGGGCAGCAGCGTGTAATGTGACCGGAATTGGTCGTGGATGGTGAGAAGGTGCCGATTTGAAGGGGTTACCATGTCGTATTTTAAGATAATATTCCAGCATTCTCGGAAAGACAGTGAGAAATGCAAAGAAAATCTGGTCACAGAAGACAGTAACCCGATCGATAGTCAAACCCTTATCCTAACGAATGCGTGACCAGTTCGATGAGTACAAGAAGTTATCCAGCGCGCTGTAATATTAAACCTTGTGGAGGAATAGATGTCGGGAGACTCGACAGCAGACATCGCAGCCTATATTTTGCCTTCAAGAAAAAATCCTTTTTAGTACACAAAAGGAAAAAAAGAAGAAGAAAAATTAGGGTAAAAGGAGGAAGAATAAGGTAGGTTTCCTGCTGAAAGAAAGACAGAAACATTTGAACGCGGAGTTTCTGATAGACAATCCTAAAGCCTTTTACACCTCGTGCAGTTTTCACAGCTACTAGAACAGATGAAATACTTTCGGGCTAACAGCCGTGTCAATTTGGAAGACGAATGAAATATCTGCAAGGCCTGCTCAGTCGTCATCATCAGGCAATAGCCCAACTAACAAACTTCACACCGTAGAGTCCTTGAGAAGCCATTCGAGAAATCTTCCGAAGGTTAATTTGATAGTCTTTTTTTTTTACCAACTTGATGAATGAATTCTTTATTTTAATACATTTATTACATTCCTCTACATGTTTCGAGCACTATTATGCTCACCTTCAGGAGGACAATTGTATTAGTACAGCATCTGGTATCGTCACTATCTTTAGGTGGCTGTTCAGACTACAGGTTTCTAGAGGACTATCAAATTATATTATATAAAATATAATTATATAAAAAACTCCCGAGGGTTAGTTACAGTGTTCAGAGCAACCAGCTACTTGTCCCTGCCCTCATCCAGATAAATCCAGCCGATGTCAGCCCATACTATTTCTTAAGGTTCACTTTAATATTATCTTCTTATCCATATCTAGGTTCTCAACAAGGTCCCATTCCTTCAGGTTTCCGCAAGTCTGTATATATACTCTGCCTTTCTCATCCCCCTTCACTTGATCACTGTAGTCGTATCTGGCGAGGTGTACAAACCATGAAGCACCCCCCCCCTCCCCAATACGCAATTTTTCTGTCCTTCTGATACTTCCTCCTTCTCGTGCCGAAATATCCTCCCCAGCACTCTGTTTTCTAACATTCTCGGCTTATGTTTTCCCTTTCATATAAGAATCCAAGTTTCACACCCATACAAACAACAGGCAAACTTTCAGTTCCGCATGGAGTAACACCTCTGAAGTTGGCCACTCTTTTAAGCAAGCCACCTGTCACAAATGGCCGCACTTTTAGAGAACCAACAAATTCCTGTGATATTATACTACTCCATAAGTTTGCCACGTGTTTATCTAGAATCTTGGCTAGTTTCACTTTTGGTGCTATGCCTTCTGTAGAGGTTTCAACCCTATGTTGGTCGACCTTAAGAGATGCACATTTTTTGTGTCATATTGTACAAGGGTCAAAATATTCATTTATTAGCAGAACTGACTTTTGTCCACTCTGTCTCCATATTTTCTCCGAAACATGGACAATACATCGAAATTTTCCAGTGGCAACTAACCATTACTCTATTTCAAGTCCCTATCCATTTACAGGGTTATGAACCTGCTTTCCAACTCGGCCAACTGTCTCTGCATTCTGACCTATTCATTGACACAATTATAGCGCACAATTCGGTTTTCACAGTGTCGGGTGGTTAGCCAACTGTATAAGTTGGGCGTCTTAGAATGGAACCAAGGGTGGCCAACATAAATGGGTATCACTGGATCTTCATACATCAGGACTCGATACTTGACATGCTTTAAGCTCCAATGGCACATATATTTCGAGCCCTGGTCACATGAAACACATTATATTAACTAAAACACGCACACACACACACACACACACACATATCTTTTCTGAGCAAAGAAGATGTTAATGAATGAATCACAGGATTCTATGGCACCTTAAATTCTCGGCATCTGTGGTCGACAATTTTTTGTATCTTTCAGTGTATGGTCTGAGAAACTAGAATCAAAATAAGCACTCTAAAATTTTATAAGTTGTTTTGTGCGCAGGATATACGGAAAGGGTATTTCATTCTAGGGACATGCATTGAAGTTCGACGACAAATCTTCCCGTACACATGCCATTAAGGCATCTAGAAGAAGTGGAGGAATAAATCCACTCATTACTAAATCCCGGCACTAGATGAAGCTGAGTGGTCACCATCACTTAACAACCAATGTAAGGTAAAGGTAAAGGTCACCCTAGAGCAGGCCACGCAGGCCCAGAGCGGAAGTAGGAGTATGGCTCTACTCTTTCTTTAACCTCGGCGCTAGATAGGGGTGGGTGTTCAACTCAGCGCCCCGGCCGCCTTAACCCCGGGAAAAAAACCGGTACCCATTGTTTAGGAGGCTGGGTGGGCCTAACAGCCGGTCTGGAAAGGCGCGAAAAATCTCAACCCCACATGAATTCGATTCCCAGACCGTCCAGCCTGTAGCGAGTCACTATACCGACTGAGCTATCCCGGCTCCTTTAATAACCATTACTGACAAGAATATTTGTAACTATAAATGATAAAAATTAATAAGGGGAAGGGAATATGTCTAAGTGATAAGAGACTACATTATGGATAAGCGAAGAGGTTTAACAGTGCAGTATGTATATCATGAATTGGAAACAGGAAATATAAACAAAATTTTAGTTGCAAACCAAAGGCAGCTTGAGACAAATGGATGGATGGCGGATATGTATTATCATGGACAGACAGCTAGCCTTCGACCGTGCGCACATTCGACGTTCGCTTGGTGGATATGAGTTACTGTGTACAACTTTCACTTTACGAAGCCGCATTGAGCGCTGATTATTCGACCCCTGCTCGCATTTCCAAGAATGCTCGCAGGGTCATAATTTTAAAATACCCAGGACCTTACAACGAGAAATAAATTTTTACAATAAACCCAACTAGGTGGGACTAATTTCTCAAATTTATTTTTGGAATAAAACTCTACATGTTTCGGACAATTCCTCTGTCCATCATCAGGAGTTTTTCACTGTACACACAGTAATGGTATATGTCATACAGGTTTGCTGACAGCTTGCGAGCAGGATCAGGACGGAGTTCCGTCCTGATCCTGCTCCTGATCATTAAAATCTGACAGCAATAAGGATGCTTTACATGCAAACCCATGTACATTTTGACAATATCTTGGTGAATTCTTCTTAGAGTGGGAAATATTTAAGGAAAAAGAAGTTGTAGATAAAATCAAAACATATATTTTGGGTTTAATTTTTTAAAATGGCCCCTTTTTTAGATAACGTGAGAAAAATATATCAAGAGCCTGACAAGCCACGGATAACAATATACAGTAGCGCATGCGATTTCCATACCGGATAAATAAACTAAGAATGCGTTTGAAAAATTGTATGTAGTCAAACGCAACTGTGTCACATGCGGTGTATTTAATGACTATATAATCGACAACTACATGTTTCGGCCTGTACTGGTCATCTTCAGGTTGTCTTAGGGGAACTTGAGATCTTACTATAAGCATGCATGCTTATAGTAAGATCTCAAGTTCCTGAAGATGACCAGTACAGACCGAAACATGTAGTTGTCGATTATATAGTCATTAAATACACCTCATGTGACACAGTTGTGTTTGACTACATACAGTTTTCCATGTTTCACACACACAACGGGAATGACACACTTCCTAGATAAGAATGCAGACACACACTCAGAATATGTAATAGTTATTCCTTTTCCACAGCAACAATAGTTACGCGAACGCGCTAAAATGTTACGTTACACATATATTTCCTGTTTTGTTAAATTTACCACCTTTTAAACAGGCAGATAATGTACAAGTAAAGCTACGGAATCTAGCTGGTGTTCGCCACGTTTTCGAAGAAACCCGCCCTCCCCTTATTCCACTCTCCCAACTTGGCCCACTTGAAAACTAAGTAAACAACGTTCCTTAAAAACACTGACAATCATTACCAGACTATAGGCTATCATATCCCAGATTACCGCAGCTTTCAGAATAAACAAACATTCAAACTGGAAACATGATACAACATTTTTCTACGTCTTGCTGACCCTGCATCTCAGTATATTCATCTCAGTAATTAGCCAACTTGATTGCACAAAATTTGTTCTACAATAAGTTTATTTCATGCCTCTACATGTTTCGAGCACCATGTGCTCATCATCAGGAGGTCAAATTTGAATTATACAGCATCTGGTATCATCACACTGAAAAAGTGAGTGGTCTAAAATTACTAAAAATATTTATATAATGTATTTTAGTAATTTTAGACCACTCGTTTCAGTGTGATGATACCAGATGCTATATAATACAATTTTGACCTCCTGATGATGAGCACATGGTGCTCGAAACATGTAGAGGCATGAAATAAACTTATTGTAGTACAAATTTTGTGCATCAAGTTGGCTAATTACTAAGATAAATGATGGAACATGTTGAAGAATTTAGTGTTTGATACAGGGATGGATAATTCCTGACATTGTGGGTAGGCCTACAGGCGAAACTAATAACATGTATTTCAGAAGAACTTAAAACCGTAAATTCACTTTACGTAACACTGAGACATTAACCGTTTAACGTCTAGCGATTACTGCACTAGACAGAAGGTCTAACATTCAAAAACTATACTTGCATTCTGCCCACAGAATATATATTCATGTGTTTTGTATGCATCTCTGAACAAAGAGTCACTCTGCCTTACACAGCAATTACTGCTTTATAAACGAGAAGGATCGTGTTTAATGCGCGGTGCGTATTACATCTTTAAATAAAACAGATCATATTTCGTCGTTATAGGCTTCACATAATACTATGATAGATGAAAACCCCTAACCGAGTATGCATTAAAAAGTCATGGTAAAAATGGTAGTGATGTAATAAACTGTCATTACACCAGTTATTTATATCCGCTTATCGTGCATTTAAAATTGTAAAATACGTTCGTATTTACAGTCTGCAAACTATATCACAGCCATTACAAGACACGTAAAATTAGGCCTTGACGCTTACCTTATAAAAACGTCATTAAATGTTTTACGAGGCGAGTTATGAATTACAGCTCACGGTTCTTCATACTGGCTGACGAACACACTCGGTAAAGGAAACGTCTTTGTTTACACCTGGCACACAGACACCACGTGTTACCACAGCTGAAGTCCCATTACTCTCCTCAGTCTGAAGCAGTAGACTGACAGTCCAGTAAAACACAGCAATACCTCACGACAGCCATATGTACGTCTCACTCTCCCTGACCGGTGAGAGAGTTCTGCTTTGAATTATGGGTAAACAAATGAACGTTACAAGGGTTAGTTCAGAAACAAAGATAACATCACAGTCATGGGCCTATATAATTCAAACAAGTGTGTTTCGGGGTGACATCATAGTCCAGCGTATTTCGCAAAAGACGTGTTTTTAGGGGAGATGTTGAGCTGAGAGAGCTATGTTCAGACATGAATGTAATAGTTCGGTGCTCAGGGCATTTAGCCCCCCCTCTCTCTCTCTCACTCACACACACACACACACACACACACACACATGGAAAAATATATATATATGTATATAGGTAGGTTTTACCCTTTTTATAGGCCATGAAGGCCCTTAGGGTGAGTACAAGTATAGCTCTACTCTTTCTAGGACCTCGGCATTAGATGGGGTGGGGATCAGCCCCAGGTCCCGGCCGCCTCTATCCCCGGGAAAGACCTGGTACCCATTTTACAGGCGGCCATATTTGTATATATATATATATATATATATATAAGAACAGAGGTACAGTTGGCCCTATCCTGGTTATGAGGTTTTATAGAGGGCGTAGAAGTATAGCTCTTCTCATTCTTAATTTCGCCTGTAAATGGTGGTGAAACGGAGTTATGTGGTCAAGTTCACGTCCGGGAAGGTTTATCCCCTTCAAAAAAAAAATTTTGGAACCTGTTGAAAAGGAAGCTGTATGGGCCATAGAGCCATTATAAACGGTTTAGAAGATATTCGGACCTAGTGTCATCAGAATAAGGTGCCATGATTGACAATAAGCAAAGAACGGGCAACGTCTGGCCAGTCCTGACAATAAGCAAAGAACGGGCAACGTCTGGCCAGTCCTGTTTCTGCTTTGCATATCAATATGCGTATGAATTTGACGTTCAGGTGACCGTGCATCGTGATAAATTCTTATAATAAAACCAACCAGATGTACTGATTTCTCAAAATTTATTTTTGGAAAAAACTCTACATGCTTGCAAGCTGTCAGCAAACCTGTATGACATATACCATTGCTGTGTGTACAGTGAAAAAGTCCTGATGATGGACAGAGGAACTGTCCGAAACATGTAGAGTTTTTTCCAAAAATAAATTTTGAGAAATCAGTACATCTGGTTGGTTTTATCATAAGAAGTGTGTATAAATATCTCTACGCCTCGACATTTACAGAACTGCATTATTGTCTCTGAATACACTCGAAATTTGTATCATAGTTCTTCTAAACCGAAGACAAAATTTACGGAATTTTCTAAATATGTAGTACGTATCGGTAACTCTAAAAAGTGCGCGCTTTCGAGGTTCCACCGCAGCGTAGGTGATGTCTTCGCCCTTCTGGGTTGTTACATAGCGCATTTTGTTGATTTTCGTCTACCGACGTTTCGGGACAGACTATCGGTCCCATCTGCTTAACCCTTGAAGACAGGACAGCGAAGCTGTTTCCAAAGTCTATAAACAACTACCAACATACGCTGTGTAAAAAACTAAGAAGAGCGAAGACCTGGTTAAAATTTTTGCGGGACAATATGAAATGGTCATTCTGTGACGCATACCGATAATTTTAGACGCAGTACAGTGCAGCGTGGGAACTTCCACTGTTTCCCCCAATCTTAAATTTAATATATTTCAAATTTAACTTTAAAATTAGTTACTCTGTTTCTAACTGAGAAGCAGCCGGAATACTGACCAGTACTGGAAAACCGAGGATTTGTTATTCGATTCCCAGCACAGTCCACAAATTCATCTCCTGTTCAACGCGACCAAACCGGCTCCAGAGTCACCCAGCCCCCTGGAGCTCCTTTCCCAGGAGTAACGCGGCAGCGGCTATCTAGTACCGAGCTTAGGAATGCGTGGAGCTGTGCCTCCACTCACCCACATGCCTTCAAGAAGTGCTCAGGGACTTTATATCTCTTCATATCTGGCTGGCATCCGTAGTAGTACTGTACAACATAAAGTTCCAGCATCGACAATACAAAAGAGGAGCAGCTGGACACTTTCAGGTACAGTCACGTCCCTCTGCCACTCTCTCCACATCTCTCAAAGATCCAGCATAATCTAACCGCAGCATCTACTACTCTGCCTTACAGGTTACCGTTTCCCAAAAGGTCATCCAACCAAAATCATTCACTTACTCTTTTGCCACTCTTACGCGCACACAGCCTAAATTCTCCGATGCTTTACACATAATTGTTCAATAATATTTATATATTCAGAACTACATATGAACATAACTTATTATTTCACATTTTAAATCAGCGAAAGACAAAATGCGGCCCGTGAGCCGCACGCGGACCTTGCACCTTTGCAATGCGATCCGCGATCGAATTTCAGAAACAAGGAACAAAAACATAAGAACTTCGGAAGACAATTGTTTTATCCGCAACCAAAATAAATGTAACTCATAAACAAGTTGTGTTTTGACAATAAAACATACTCTTCATACCCAAATATTCATAGAAGCTACACGTCAATTATCAATTAGGAACCGGGAAAGTAACGTGTTAGCTAAATGTAGGTACTTGACATTACTGCGTGTGTCTCGAGTTAAGGACCTAACCTTTTAAAGTCTAGCGGTTATTTAATGTATAACCAGTTTTAACATTCAAAAATTCTACATGGTGTTCACACTGCGTTCAGTTATTCTGAATGGACTTTTAAGTTGCAAAATTTAAGAGACTGGTCTCGTATGACTGGGGTCGGGGGTGTTTACAGCGCGGTACGCACTGTGTCCTTACATAAAACAGACAAATTTCGTCTCTAAAGGGTTAATTTCATATTTCAATTGGACTGCTTCCATCCCGCTGTGCACATATGGCATATTTTATTGAATTAAACAGTCTTTGCACAACATAATTGACAGTTGTATTCTACAACTGGTTACATCAGCAACATTTTTCGGCCTTGCTTGGCCATCATCAGGCTTACAAAAATTAGCATCAATTAAGGTACAGCAACATTATGTACCTTAATTGATGTTAATCTTTGTAAGCCTGATGATGGACAAGCAAGGCCGAAACATGTTGCTGATGTAACCAGTTGCAGAATAAAACTGTCAATTGTGTTGTGCAAAGACGGTTTAATTCAATAAAATTAGTAATTTCATATTGTTTATGGTTAACTGAATATTTTTTAAACATTAATTTCGCGGTTTTATCGTCCCAATATTGGCACTATTGCCCACAAGGTATTATCATTAATTATATACAAGTAAAAAAGGTAGTCATTATTTATGATGTGGCCCAAACATATTTTTCTCCTGACTTGGTCCTCGCGTCCAAAATGTCGCTCACCGCGGATTTATACTGTAAATCTCTATTTATGTCACGTCTTTTTACTGTCTTTTCTTTCGCGCAAAGCAAAGTGTGCCTGCAATATTTAAAGACCCAGAAAATGTAACATCTGACAAGCTCGCACAAGAGGCCACGCTTCTTACATGTATTCCTGAGATGCTAAGTTCAACTACTGGCGGGACGAGCACTTTGAGATTCTTCGTGGTTTTCCTCAGTCATCCCACGAAAATTACGGGATCCTACGTCACCCACTACGCCACAACAGATTCCTTCTACATTCTTTAAAACTCTATATTTCAATGCAACACAATCTGTAAGCTTTTGGGATCCCACAATGCATTGAAATATAGATAGCTCTTGGATCCGTTTTCCCAGAGGACCTGAAGATGACCTAATAAAGGTCGAAACATGTCGCCCTGACAATATAATATATTTATTTACATAAAATAAAGTGTTGTGTTATTGACTGACTCGTTGTATTTGTATGCTTATTGTTTTTGTAGCGTAGTTGGTATAGCGACTAGACTACGGGCTGGACGATCCTGTGTTCGAACCCCGTCAAGGGCAATAGATTTTTCTGTCCTCCAGAACGTTCTTACAGGCTCCAGAACTTCTTATTCAATGGGTAACGGAGTTCTTTCCAGGTGGTAGAGAGGCTGGGAACGCGAAGTTGACCACTCGCCTCCGCCCTGCACTGAGGTTACTGAGGTTAAGAATTGGTGATGCTATACCTCTACTCGCCCCATATTCTTTTATGGCGTGGACATGGAAAATCTTAACTGCTGTGTTCCTGTAACGTAATATTATAGGTAAGCCTCACGGTGATGAAAATATTTTAAACGAAAAATAACCATTCGTGCTTAGTATTTAATCATTAATCTCTGAATCTTGTGGAGTTTAAAAAGTTATTATTGATGCGTACTTTGCCGGTCTTGTTAAATTAGCTACAGATTTCTTATCGTGGGACTTGCCCTGACAATACACTATTTTTATTGTATACAAAATAAACTCGTTTGTTATTGACTGACACGTTGTATTTATGTTATAACACATTGGGATGGAAAACATTAAAAAAAACAAGAAGTGTTTTAAAACAAAGTAACTCTAAAATACAAAGTTCCAAAGGCGAGAGTAATGAATTGTTGTGAGAAACAAAGGACATTGTGAATGTTTTCTATAGAGACAGTAACTCTGTTGACCTTTGGAAGTGGTTGTACATCTGCCCATATATTACTGCGTGTAGAGTAAACAGTTATTGATTATAAAAACTGAGGGTAATTCAGTAATGTGGTTTGTGACTTTAATTTTATTGATTTACTGATTCTATGTCTGGGTCTAAACTATAGCCAACCTGCCCGATATCTACTTTAATTTCTCCACAGCAAAATTCTAATCAGTGATTCAAAACTACACAAGTCCACTACATTTCCTGTCAATTCCCTGCCTTCTCCATCATCATCACATGATCTGATTATATTCCAGCCAATCACTAATTCTTCCACACCACTAATAAGTTCACACAGTTTAGCCTCTTATCTGTAACTGACAAGTGCTCGAATCGTAATGCGAGAGAGGTCAGAATATGGCTGAAAAGAATCCATCCTCCTTTTTTTCGAATCTTCATTTTTATCTGTGAAGTTCGGATGAAAACCTTGGGAATTTTTTTTTCTTTTTTCCTGTGACGTGCACACAACGACAAACCACAGTCATTAGGAATCTTCTGGACGAGCAATCAGCTCGTTGCAGAGACCTCTATCTGACAACATTCACAACAAACATCCAAGCCACCGGCAGGATTTGAACCCACGACACCAGCAAGCGAGCGGCCGCAGACGTACGCCTTAGACCGCGCAGCCATTAGGACCGGCAATCTTCGGACTTATTCAGACGATTTATAAAACAAAGGATGAAATAACCTAGCTTTATATGTCACTTGTCCTGGCTTGCTAGTCACACGGTGTTTTACTGTGACTGCGGAGGTCCTGTTCCACAAATTAAACGATGTCAGATATCTTATGTTTATTGGACCGTGCATCATCTTGATAGTTGAATAAAGAGAGACCAACTTGATGTCACTTGCTTTATTATTTCATTATTTAATGCTCAACATGTTTAGGATGTTAATAATTCCATCCTCAGGAGCTTGCGAATTATTTGTTGAGTTATTTCATGGGTTGTATTGCTCTGGTTCGATGTGTGCAGGCTGAAGCACTAATGCTTCAGCCTGCATCCGGATACCACACCACCCCAGCCAAACCACAACGTAACACCAACACGCATCGAACCAGAGCAATACAACCCATGAAATAACTCAACAAATAAGTCGCAAGCTCCTGAG
>Ga0136643_10011100_pt1 | contig 13344 bp, 4 predicted proteins | sample TergutLab28metaG_FD_96883 | JGI IMG/M metagenome (GOLD analysis project Ga0136643, IMG submission 96883) | Labiotermes labralis P1 segment gut microbial communities from Petit-Saut dam, French Guiana - Lab288 P1 (version 3) (version 3) | ecosystem: Host-associated > Arthropoda: Insects >...
AAAAACCTCAACAAACTAGTATCCCATCCCAACCCACTGGTGGAAACACTAACACAACCGAAGAGAAATAAAAGGCTAAAAAGACGTTGGACCTCCGACCTTCATGACTGAGGTGTCATCGTTGGATGGGCACCCTGCCATGTTAAAACAATAAGATGGCAAATTAGATTATAGGTTGTTTATACCCCTACAATCTGATGGCTAATAAATAAATAATAAAAAACTTTACACGGATGATTTGAAGTTGATCGCTAAATCAGAAGAAGAGCTCCAAAAACAGATACAAATAGTTAAAATCTTCAGTGATGATATCCATATGGAATATGGACTTGAAAAATGTGCCAAGATTGCGTTTAAAAGAGGCAAACCAGTTCACTCGCAAAATTTAGTGATCGACATCAACAGAGAAATACAAGAGCTAGAAGAGGGAAAAACGTGCAAGTACCTTGGGATTGAGGAAAGTGAAGGCATGCAAAATCAACAAACGAAAGAAAGATTGAAGCAGGAATAGAGCAGGAGATTAAGAATGATACTGAAATCTGAACTGAACGCCAGGAATAAAATTACAGCAATTGGAGCACTAGCTGTCCCAATGTTGCGATACAATTTTGGTATAATTAACTGGAGAACTGAAGAAATAAAAAAGATTGACAGGAAAACTAGAAAGATGCTAACAATGTACAAAATGCATCACCCAAAAGCTGACATAGACAGGCTATATGTAAAGAGAAAAGAAGGAGGTAGAGGACTGGTGCAAATTGAAGCAGCATATAAAGCAGAAATAATTAATATTGCAGAATACCTTAACACAAATTATGAAGAAGACCAGTTTGTAAATATTGTTAAAAGCCACGAAACACTCAACCAAATATGAACTCAATAATTAAGACAGCAGCAAAGATTACAGACGAACTAAGCCAACCAAATGAGAAGAGTGACGCAAAAAAAGATGGAATACAACACACAAAGGAAAATTGGGAGATTCCCTTAAAAAATGGAAAACAAAGTAATGCATGGCAGTACATTAGAAATATAGATAGACATCTTATCAGTGAGGAAGACACGTTCCTCTGGCTATCGAAGGGAGACTTAAAAATAGAAAATGAAAGTGAAATAGTGGCAGCACAAGACCAGGCGCTACAAACAAAATACTATGCGACAAAAATATTGAACACAGAGACAGATAGGAAGTGCAGACTTTGCCAACAACTTGACGAGACAATAGAACAGATAATATCAGCATGCCCCATATTGGCAAAAGAACAGTACATAAAAAGACATGATAGAGTGTGTGCACAACTACACTTCAGTATATGCAAAGAAACAGGGGTACAATTGGACAAAAACACTGCTATGAACATGTGCCAAAATCAGTAGAAACAAGTCAAGGAGGCAAGGTAACCATACTGTGGAATCAACAAGTACCAACTGACAAAGCTATCCCCAACAACAAACCAGACATTATAATCTGTGATAATGAAAAGGGAACATGTCTGTTAATAGACGTTGAAATCTCAGGAAACAGAAATGTGATAAACCCGAGAAGATTCTAAAATATAAAGACCTTACAATAGAAATACAGCTCATGTGGAATGTAAAAATAAAGGTGATACCAGTAAAAATAGGGGCGACTGGGACTATTTCAAAGTCATTTAGAAAATACGTGAGCAACATACCAGGAAAACATGAAGTCAAGGAACAACAGAAATCATCCATATTGGGTACTGCACACATACTTCGGAAAGTACTTAAGTAAAAGTACAATAGATTCAACACTGAAACTAAGGAAATAAGCACCATGAATAGTAACAACAGAATAGCTGCAACACTGTATTCCCTAGAGACATAGTTTGTCTCAGGAATATAAGTATAAATACCCTGCATAAGGGAGATGACGATGATGATGATGATGCCAACAACAATAATAATAATAATATGATTTAGATGGTTGCATCGCGCATGCTCAGACTTTATATTCCTCAATACAGTAGACTAGTCCTGTGATAACTGCGCTCGGATGCAGTTGTTTCTTCACGTGGACACCTTCGAATGCGAAGAGTAACGAAGAAATCAGGGAAGAATCCGGAAAAAGACGAATGTCAACTTATAACAGAATTAGCAGATGACACTCGTATGCCACCTACAATATACTGGTCATAACATGGCAAGAAGTTACGCTTAATATGCAGTGGTTTCATTCGATAATATTACCGACTTCGCCGGATCGTTAGAGTAATATGAAATTTAATTAGTTTTATAAAATCATTTTAGTTTGATAAGGTGAGCTACGGATTGGATCGAAACCTGCACTCCCAGGATATCGACAACTAAGTTTAAAATAGAAAATGATAAAATAATTCATTACAGTGACAACAATGACAGTAATACAGAATTATAATCAAGCGTCGTCTATATGCAAGTGACGACAACCGGCAATAGGCTTCGTAAAACTGGTGCAAAGATCCAACCGCTGCGAAATGCCTTAAAAATGTCATTAACCGACTTTAATCAGAATGACCTTATACACTGTATACTGGTATCATCGGGAATTACGACGTGAAATCTCAGGTCCAGAACACCGTGTCTTCTGGCTGAAAAAAATTCGAATAGAAAATATTAAAAACATAAATTACGAGGGAAACTATTTAACTCGAATAAAGGAAATGCATGTCTCAAGTGTCCTGCATAGCTTACTGCTGATGCTGTAATATTCCGACTTCGGGACATCGAAAGATGTGGCATACAGTTGGGTTAAATTTTGGCCGTTGTTACAGGAATTGCCAGGGGAAGAGAAAATGTGCGAGGTGGATTTGGTCAGCATGGCGGTCACGTCGTGGATTAGTTAGACGAGCAGAGGGCGGTACAGTGGGTCAGGGGTCAGAGTTCGCCTCAGGGCACCCACAAAAGCCTGATGCAGTAGCATTTCCGAACGCCATGAAACTACAGGTTACGAATTAGCGTCAGTCTCACTAGCGAACAAACACAAAGCATAATAGCATTTGTCTTACGTCTCTTACAGCAGTAGGCATAGCACATTATTTATACTTATTATTTTTTCCAGGAACGCATAAAAATTGTACTTGGTCCGCACATAGCGTTACAATCAATTCCGCTGAAATGTTACGAAAAGCTTTCGCTGCAACGTGCTGTATTTATTTTACTGCGATTCTCTCTTTTCTTACGTTATATGCCTTGAGGGTTATTACGGAGTATGACTTCACTGAATTAGCAAGCAATAACATTGAAAATTGTTAGAAATGCAAAGTACGAATGTTTTTTTGGTACCTAAAGAAATTCAAGAAAAATAATAACTTTTTATGGAAAATAAGAACTGTAATTTTCAAAATTTTCACCACCAATCCATTTTAAGAATTAGGTAGAGTAGCAACCATGTTCAGGTTTCCTACTTTACTAACATATTATATGAAAGTCTATTTATTTTCTTTATTATAATCCATATCTATCTTATAATAGTAATTTTAACATAACAAGAGTCGTGCTATAGCCTGCAGCCCGGACACTACTCCAGCCTAACCGCACCTAACCTCCAACATACAGCAAACCAAGACCGAAACGACCAATGTGGTAATCAAAATTATAGTCGCGAGCTCCTGATGATTGGCATAGTAGTGCCCGAAACATGTTGAGCCTATACGAAGTACAATAAAATATCAAGTGGCATCTAGTCGGTTTTTTTTATTCTTCAGTTATCACAATGATGCACGTTCCAATAAACTTCAGATTACATTTCTTTCCTTCTTATAATAAAAGCCAACGAGATGAACTATTTCACAAATTTGTTTTGGTAAAGACCTCTTGACCGAAATAAATTTTGTGAAACAGTGGATCTCGTTGGCTTTTATTAAAAGAATATATCACGACGCACGGTCCTCTGAATGTCAAATTTCTTTTCATCTTTAATTCATTGACTATACTTCTGTAACTATAAATATACAGTATAAACCAACAAAATGCACGTTTTCTAAATTAATATCTTCATTTTTAATTTTTGATGTCTTCTACATGTTTCGAAACCGAGGGTTCATATTCAGGAAGATGGTTGTATGAACACAAACAGTATAGTTTTTTTTATATGCATAATATAAGCAGTCTTGACTTCTACCTACAAGACAGTTTATGCTGTGCATGTAAAACACACTATACCGTACCTATATATACAACCGTCTTCCTGAAGATGAACCTTCGGTTTCGAAACAAGTAGAACACATAAAAAATTACAAATTAAAATAGTAACTAAGAAAATTTGTATTTTTTTGGGTTTATATTGTATAATTGTATTGCAATTTACAGTGCAAAAAACATACAAATATTCTGTATGTATCTTGTGTGTCACGATACATATATATGCCAAAGATTTCACTATAATTAAATATACAGGTATAGAAAGTGTGGTAAACCTTCTACATGTTTCGGCCTTCTTTGGCCATTTCCAGTGGCTAGTTATAACACAGATGTGCAATCATACCGTTAAAGGGGTTAATATCAAAATGGTTAAAAATTTAAAAAACGTAGTAGAGGATAAACATAGTAGTATTTTTTGTTTGAATTACAAACAAACGTCTATTGCGGTAATTCATCTTTCTTTTCAGGGATATGTCGTGGAAATGTCAAAATAAGAAAATTTATTAATTTAGACACCAATAAAGTTTGGGAGTCAAAAGTGGCACGTATGATTGTACAGGTACATAGTTTGTGTCTCCTATGGTTGTTCATATCACTATGGACGCATGCACTCTGTGCTTGTGTCGTAGTGGGTAGTATCGTCCACAGGAATTATGTTTTGCAAAAGCAGTAAGGCAGTATAAGTAAGCCAAGAAATAAATATCAGTAATACATGTAAGCTACTGAATAAGAGCACTAACACATTTACTACTTGTTTCAGCCATCAGGATGTCTTCCGTATGGACAAACACGTTTATTAACATATGTTGTTTAATTACGTAGGTTAAAAGGCCTGGATACAGTACTGGTAAATCTAGAATTAAGTGCACTTGATCAGTTATAATTCCTGTGTATAATCAACCTTCGGATTTCTGTACCATAACGGCAGGTCGGTCCGGCTTTCTTACCTATTTAAAAAATGTATAAAAATTTTAGATATTTAGAATACTCCTGACTTATTTCGAACCACCTCCCATGTAGTGCACATAACTACCTCCATACAAACAAGAAGAAAATTAGATGATAAAGGTGTCCCTTGAAACGTCGGTAACTATTTACCGATGACACGGTGTAACAACCTAGAAGACTTGAATCTTCAGCAATATTGCTGTAAGAAAATCAGTTGCTTCTTTTCTTCCATTGTCTGATCCAACTGTCGGAGCAACATACTACTGTTTCCTACGGTTACATAGTAAGTTGATACACATCAGTCACTCACATCATTGTTCTGGTAAACCATCGTTCAGTGTTGCGTAACACCAAATATCAATAATCAATAATTAGTAATAATTATACTAAATTTTATAATTGCTCCAATTATTCTAATTTCGGTGATGCTTGTAATGATAAGTTCTATATTCACGGCAGGAGGGCAGCTGAATTCGATTCCGCTTTCTTCCTGTCGTAATTCAACGCTAAGCGGATTAAATTAATTTTACTTTAATCTATTTTGTTTGTAGCATGCATTAAAATGTCAAGCAGTTTTTGACATTTCTAATGGTTTACCGCTATATCTGAGCATTATGACAATAATCTCCTTAACGCAAATATGATTTCCGCCAGATAACATGACGTGGGCAACGTATCCTTTGCCGAGGATTGCGCGTGCGTCTATCGCAATTAAGAGTTTCAATTATGTCACATACCCTTTAGGTACCTTAGTACATCTCTTATAAATACAGAAATCCTTTTCGTGAAGATGTGTGAACTGCCAATTTCTTCACCTAAAATTGTGGATCTTTCAAAACAGCTCCTAAACTTACATGCATCTGAGGTTTAAGATAGAATTACGGCCAATTCATAGAACACCACATGAATTAGCAAAAGGAAGAATAGCCTTTTAAAGGCTGGTTCCGAAATTCTACTTTCCTCCTATAGTGCATTTACACGTTTGATACCTAATAAGAACAAACAGCGAATTTTCCCCTACACGTCATTCAGTAAGTGATTTTTATAACCGAGACGGCAAGTGCCTATTGCGCGGTACAAACTGAGTCTTTCAATAAAACGAATTACGTTTCTTCCTTAACGGGATAGAAATAAATGAGGAGTTAAAAAATTTTCACTTTTCACCTATTGATTTTAGTGGTATTGATAAGGGGCACAGTTTGGAATAAGATCTTATATATAAATATATATATTATTGTTCTTAATACCCAAGGAAATTATGTTTATTTTAACCCTTATCCTGCTAACGTGGAGAATATGGTGAGACCCTAATAATGCCATCAAATGGCAGGTGGGATTTAATTCGGCGTTTAAAGGGTTAAAATATGTCTCAAAGAACTAGGCTGTTAATTTATCTCAGTATTTAACCAACTTGATGCACACCTATAGGTGTGATGATACCAGAGGCTGTGTAATGCAATTTTGACCTGCTGATAATGTGCACATGTGCTCGAAACATGTAGAGGCATGAAATAAACTTACTGTGAAACAAATTTTGTGCATCAAGTTGGTTAAATACTGAGATAAATATACTGAGATGCACGGTCAGCAAAACGCCAAAAAAAATAGGCTGTTAAGTTTCGAATTACTGTGAAGTTGATTAAAACAATGAAGGGACAAACACGATTGAAAAACTGTTCAAATAATAAGTTGAATATTCTGAAGTGCGTCATTTAAAAACCTTGTCAGTTGCTGCCTTTACGTAACGTTGAGAGTAAATGAGTTTATGTGTATGGAGCACTGGTGGAATGATAGTTACATGGAAAAAGCGAAGTACTCGGAGGAAAACTAATCGACTTGCATTTCACTTAACATAAATTCCATATTGCCTGACCTGGGACTGAACACGGGTCTCGACGACGAATAATCGCTTGAAACATGATACGGTCGTGAATATTTTGTTCCATGGACAGACAGAAATGTGTAACACAAGAACAGACAGTACTAAATAGGGAAGATTTTCATAATTTACCTCAATACATATATGTTGGATACCGCCCTCGTGTGAGTATTTTTTGTATTAGTATAGCTCATGATGGTATCAGATCGAAACATGTAGTGCACTTGGTGTAAGACAATGGATTAAATATATAAACTTTTGTTGTGTCAGGCTGTTACATACGAGCAGTATAGCAGTTTCATAATTTATGCTTTTCATCGTACATGTTTACGATGATCGGGGGGTGGAGATAACAGTGCTAAGAAACGTATCATTCAAGGGAGAAATAAGACATGCATAACAAATTTTAATCTGAATATCGGATATGTAGGTTGTCTGATTTGATTAGCTTGTGGACAGCGTGAGCGTAACTCGCTGATGAATTTATGGTGCGATTTGTATCAAAACAATGTTTCAAAGGGATGTGGGAAGTATGTTTATATATATATATATATAGTACTAAACCACAACATCTCCGTTTATTTTATCTATGTTATACTTTATACAAAACATTTTAAAGACTTTTGTATTCGTATATTTTATTCCATTTTCGTATATTTTAATAATAACCCTCAATAAATTAAAGTAAACGAGATCTCGTCCATTTTATGGCATTGTAATATACACACTCTTTTATGTTCAGCCTGAAGATGGCTTCTAAGAGCCGAAACATGTCGCTGTAAATGTTTAAAAAAATAATAGATTTGTGTTCGACTATATTTTAACACTTTTTAATTAAGGGAATATGTCATTTAATTATTAAAAAATTAATAAAACTAAGAAATTTACAATTGCTCTGATCGACGATACTCTCGTTGCCTTCGGCTATCAGTTTCTTAAGAATAATTCCGTTCCAAGCAGTCAGTTAAGCAGTTTGTTACCTGGAGACCAGCAAAGAACACATCCCTTACACCCACTGAACTTTTAATCACACAAAATCAGAGTTTACACTTATAAGAACTACTTGTCCGTTTAAGAGCCTGCAGTTCTCATAAGATGAGGCAATTATATGGAACGACCATTGCAGTACGTTCCTTGCTACGGAAGCAGCAGTTTGAACACATTTCTAATAGCAGCACTTTACTATGCATAGCGAAATGTGCAACCAACGATAGCAGAAACTTTTTAACTTGCCAATTAATTTAACTGAAAGGGCTTTGACTCCGGGTTTGCATTACACGCTTGTGGATTTGCTGATAATAAAGTCTGTTTGTAACTGACAGAGGAAATGACTGTAATGCTTCGTGCATACCGGTTGCTTTCTGCGCTCTAATAAATCCCCCAATGACAATTGTCGAGATTTATATTCGATTTGGTCAATAAAATAATTGTAACTCTTTTTAATTTTAATTAAGTGTACTCTGTAACAGTTTTTCACGAAATGACGTAGGATGTTTGGTTAAGATTCTGCTTCTTTTCATCCTACTATGACATATGATAAAATATTAGGCCTGGTAAAATATTTTTCTCTTCAAAATTACCGATTAGACCATCCGGGCTCTCCAGGTTTCGAGTTTTACCTCACCGACTTACTGTAAGTCTTAAAACCCAGTACTCAATCTAAGACGCCATAGTATGTAGAACTATACCTTGTTTTAACCTCTTGGTAATGACGTTCGCGCGAAATACAAATAAAAATAAATTTCTTTGTCCACCATACAAATGAACAAATTAAAGCTGTTGGAAAAGTAATAGACATGTCTATTGTAACAGAGGAAACACCGCCTATTATGGGGAGGGTTCCAAATATGGGAGGTGAAGATATTTCAATATATCTTTATTTTTGTTTTACTTATAAGCATTTAAGTAACTCTCCCTGTTTTAGACGGTTTTCCTCAAATCATATGCAATATATGAATACACGGTGTAGACAAATTGTCATCATGTTACAGCACCGGTACACATAGTGCCCTCTTAGCTTTAAAAAATTAATAGACCTACATTTTCATGTGTATGTTTTATATATATATATATATATATATATATATATATATATATATATATACATACATACACACAAGTATGTGTGCGTGTGTGTTTGTGTAGGCGTATGTATGTGTATGTGTATGTATATGTGTGTGTGTGTGTGCGAGCGCGCGCGCGTCACTGCATGTTAAATCAAAAGTAGCTTAAAATTTTGGAAAGTGATTTTTACTCTTAAGGCATGGAATAAGATGAGGAAAATGTCAAGCAGACAAAATTTTCAGTTTCCTGTAGTCGTACTCCGATTACATAAGTTCAATGTGGTTACCACCAGTGATGTTGCAGACTTCCTTGCCTAGATGAATTTCTTGCCACAGTTTTTCAACATGTTTGGCATGGTATAGGCACTGTAACCGCGGCAGCAGCCAGGACAGTCTGGTAGTCCTTGAAGATGATTTTTAAAAGTAACTGGTAAATAAAATATTTTTGCACCCCCCCCCCCCCACTGAAAGATACCATCAGCGTGACTACGGAGAAGGAGAAAACCACGAAGCTGGAGAAGTCGCACCGTCCATTGACCTGGAGACATGACAACCGAAAAAGCTCGAAAGTCCATGTGGAAGTGGCTGGAAGACCACATTTCTGTGAAAATGGTGCTCGGCAGTTTGTGAGGCAAGAAAGTTCTCTGGCATTGCTGGGTACACAATCTACAGTAGGCTGCATAGTACTTTCTTTGCAACGGAAAACAGAAGCTCGTCAAAGTTGTGCAACTTAAAACAGAGATCCTACTGCTGATGTCTCACGTCTACATATTCCATAATCATATGGGGTTGACCACTTCCCAGCGTTTCACACTTTGTGCCTTCAGTTTCAAAGAGACACGAAGCGAACACAAATAAAAGTGACACGTGTAAGCACACTACATATCTCGCTCTTTCGAACCTAGGCCACATGTCGTCACATAATGTTGTGTTTGATTTTGTCGTCGGGCTTGCTGGCTTGATACGTCGGCATTTTACAGAGCTCTGTATGTAGCGTGTTACGTTACATTTTCCACATTGTCAGTTGTGACACGCTAACTACTCGGCTGGCGCGATAGTTCGATTTCCTTGGACTCACTCTCCTTGTTCTACGGTTTTGTCCCTCATGACTGACGGGCAACGTTTCCTTGCGACAGAAAACCCAGTCTCAGTACAAGTCCTCATGCCATTCGTATGCATGGCGTCTGCTAAGAGTGTCTCTGCCGTAGCGTATAAAAAACTGTCGCTGAACTTGGGTCACGAGGTTTGTTTCTTCAAACCAAAACAAACAATGTGCTGTCTCTGCTCGATCATAATTTTTTATTCAATGCATGGGGCCAGAGGTCACAAATTTTGACACTAATAACAGGTGCGAGAGAAACTCGCAGTTAAAATTTGTGTATTGCTGTTATTCGCAACGCTTTTAGACTAAGGGAAGCAGCTACAGGGTTACAAAAGTGCAGAGACACACACACACACTTTGTGTCTCTTGTCAAGGTGTACTTTGAAAGCAATAGGTCTAGATAACTCCATGGAGAAGAGTCCTTCTTTCGAACTGACAGTTCCTTGGCTAGTCAAGAAATTCCCTCATAAATGGAACACGATGTTTCATTACTCCGATTACAGAAGCCCGGCACTGACCCTGACCTGCGCCAGGTCAACCCATTCCATACATTATTCTGCACCATTCCATATACTATTGCAATATATGCTTAGATATTGCAAGTGGCCTTTTCCTTCAGGCTTCCCCAACAAAACGCTGTACTCACCTCTTCTCTCTCCCCATACGTACCAAATGTCCCGCCCATCTCATTCCTCTTGATTTGATTGCCCGACTAACATTTATTGAGGAATGCATATCGTGAAGCTCCTCAATATCCAGCTTACTCCAATCACCATTTACCTCGTCTTCTTTAGGTCAAAACATCCCTCTATTTCTCAGAATCGTATTCTCGAACTTCTCAGTCAATATTCCTCCCTTATTTTCCGAGGTCAGTTGTCACACATATAAAAGAACGGGAAACATTGTAGGTCTGTATATTTTAGTCTTTATGTTTCTGAGTAAAAATGGGAAGACAAAATATTCTGGACAGAATGAAAGCAGGCATTCCCGGAGATCAATCTGCCCTTAATTTCTTCATGAACGCAATTTTGATTTGCTAGGGTTGTTCCCATATTTTTTAAATCTGGCACATTTTTAAAGAATCTATTTCTTATTTTTTTCCCTGTGATTTTGACTGTCTCGTACAAATTTAACAACAAAAAATTTTGTTTAATTATAAACTTCACTGAACATTTATAGCTTCGAATTAACAATTTTATAAGTTCGTTTCTGTTAAACTATTCTCCATTTTAATTAATTCAGTGACTGACGTTACATTGGTATGGTTAAAATTGTGTTTCTAACAGTTTATATAGCCTGTTATTTGTATTGGATGTAACATACCTATTATATCGGAAATTAAAACTCTGTCTCCCGTCACGTGAGCAGTTAACAAAGAACTGAGAGTTTTGTAATTTAATTCTATTAGTGTAATAGATGGCAAGGTAACCACTGTTTTGTAAAACTCAATTTCTTTATTTTGAAGGCAAATCACGTATTTCTCAGAACAATTACTTCCAGCAATCTGTGTGTGTGGACATTCGTACTGAATGCGAAGTTCTCGTGTGCAAAGGAAGCACAGAAGTAAAGGAAATGCACCACACTAGGCAATGCTTTACTTCTCGTCCTTAAGTCGCGATATCTGGGGCTCTTATAGCGGTGACTACAATGATCACTGTTTTATGGAATATGATTGCTTGTATTGCGGTAGATGTGGACTGAAGTTACAGAGCAAGCTGCTGCGTCCATCTATCGTGATGATGGAGTAGTCGCACGTTTACACATTAAGGTGTAATAGTGGCTAGTATTGCAATGAGAACAGGACAGCCAAGGTACGTATAAACTATCATTGGAATTTTGACGTTTTGCTGACCGTGCATCTCAGATATATTTATCTGAGTAATTAACCAACTTGATGCACAAAATTTGTTTCACAATAAGTTTTATTTCATGCCTCTACATGTTTCGAGCACATGTGCTCGAAACATGTAGAGGTATGAAATAAAACTTACTGTGAAACAAATTTTGTGCATCAAGTTGGTTAAATACTGAGATAAATATCATTGGAATGTATTCGTGCAACCATTGCTGCAGTGGGAAAGAAATGAGTATTACACAGCCTGTGTATGTGTGTGTAACCTTGGGTATCCAGCATGCAATGCGCATGCTCTATATTGTTATCTCTTGCCTGCCCTGTTCTAAAATATTTTTCATAAGTGTCTGTCCTATTCTCCTTCCAGTTTAAAAGAATGTATACTAGATTACATTACAAATACCACTTATATACACTGCGATGAAAGCGTTTTTCAGCTTTCTATTGTTGTTGTACATTCTTGTTCTTATCCCCTCAACTTAGAGAGCATGAAATTTGTTCACACAACAAAGCTACAACATTCGTAAACTGGAAATCTTTCACTGCTACCCGCAACATCGTATTGCTTGTTTATCGTGTGTCTCTACTCACGTGTCTTTGCCCTACCCCGTTACAAGGCCGTGTTGTTTGATAAAACACCTCACTGTGTATACTGAAGTGACGAAAATTCAACTAGCTTGTAGTTTCTGTTTGTACGGAGAGGTTGCTCATAAATGTGAATAAATAAACATAAATATGAAGTGGTAATTCTATTAACCCTGTAATATAGACTGGTTATATCACCGATAATAAAAGTATAGTTTTATTATACTTTAAATTTACATATATAACCACAGAACTTTTTAGTCATTTAGAACGCACACTATCATCACTACAATGTTCCAGATTGCAATTTGTATTACAGTTATACATTTCCTGTCACTCTAGTATAATGATTATTGTATTCAAATGAATGTTTTATTTTATTAAAAATGTTAAAGCAATCCCATCACAGGCCTCGACAGGCCCAGAGGGTTCCAGGAGGTTGAGGCTCCAAGATTTCAAGACAATCAGCACATAAAGGTAGTAAGGTCGTCAACCCTACGCACCGGCCGCCTTTACGACTATGAAATATTCCCGGTACTCATTTCTGTTAGAGGCTGATTTACGTTCCAAAAAATGTTTTAACAATTTTGTATATTATTTTTAAGTATTTTACCACAAAAAATTTAGTAGTAATTTATTATAGGACACTAGAGTTTCTGGCTACAGATACAGAGGTCCCGGGTTCGATCCCCGGCGCTACCAGATTTTCTGAGTAGTAGTGGGTTTGGAACGGGGTCCACTCAGCCTCGTGAGGTCAATTGAGGAGCTACTT
>Ga0136643_10011106_pt1 | contig 13342 bp, 8 predicted proteins | sample TergutLab28metaG_FD_96883 | JGI IMG/M metagenome (GOLD analysis project Ga0136643, IMG submission 96883) | Labiotermes labralis P1 segment gut microbial communities from Petit-Saut dam, French Guiana - Lab288 P1 (version 3) (version 3) | ecosystem: Host-associated > Arthropoda: Insects >...
ATAAAAGGAAACGCCGTAACTCTTGGCCGTGGCAGCATACAAGGAAACGCCGTAACTCTTGGCCGTGGCAGCATACAAGGAAACGCCGTAACTCTTGGCCGTGGCAGCATACAAGGAAAGAAATGGAAATATGAGAAACTAAAAGTGTTAAGATAGAATTAGATGAAGGTTCGAAAAGGTCAATAGCAGGTAACAGGCAATAAGAGATCTTTTTTAACGTAAAAGACAGGAATAAAAAGGGACAGGATTAATGATAAGAAGGACCAATAAATAGGACAGGAAAATAATACGAGATAATGGACAGGGTTAAAAAAAATACGAAACGGCTGAAAGCAAATAGAGAAGATATGTTTAATTTGGTGCATATTGCATGTATCGACTCTGTGCTTCATCACAATCGCTCGTGGAATAAACATCGCATATATAAACCTTGGATCTCCACTCCATTATGAACAGGGATATCCAATACTACAAGATGTCTGGAGACAGCTTTTTTACATTTTAATAACTAACTTTTATTTCAATCTCAATAATTTTAATAATGTTGTACATCAATTAACAGTTATGATACTAATGTTTATACGCTTATTATTTACCGACAAATTAGCCGATATGCAGTTTATGTCTTTGTAATATTATAGCTCCCTGATGAAGGCCACAACAGGAGCGCATGTAGGAGCACAAAAAATAAATGTTATGTATTAGTTTGAAATAGAACTGTATATGACAACTACGTTCTGCACCTCCTGGGATGATACTTTCACCCGTAAATAAAAAAAAAATCGTAGGCACTTAAAAGGCTTCAGAAATATGAGACATGTTTACAGAACTGTAGTAGGAAGCACTGAAGGACAAGAGAATTTGGAACACTTAGAATTAGTGGAAGTATAATTATAAAATAGATTTGCGAGTTATGTAATGTGAGATTATGGACTCCATTAATCTGGCAAAGAGGGTATTGATCACTCGGTATTCTTTGTTACCTGCTTTGTGTTAGTATAATATTGATCTTTAACATGTCATAAATGAGAGGCAGTAATTTATTGCGTGGCTGGCGGTCAATTAAGACCGCGATGAGGGAATGGCTTATGGAGTTGTTTGTGTGTTCGTTTGTTTGTTTGGTTGGTTGGTTTTTATTTTTATAATTTAAAAAATTATGTTTTCTAATGCAGGCCATTCAAACGATCAGAAAGTTCTGACACTACGGTTTTCTTCTTATGTATATCAACGTGAATATATTACCTACAGATAACGAGTTTAGAGTTTCTCTCAAACTTTAATACCCTTTTAATTGATTCTAATTTAGAGTTATGCCCCTGATTAAGTGTAACTAATTATGTTATCAATCTTCGGGGTATAATTAATAATTTGCTTCGGTGACGTGAGCTGCATATCGTAAAGGAATTATCGCTCACCTTCAGATGTCCATATCATACCTCACCGTGGGTCGGCTGTGTGCAGTGAATGTACGAACACCAACATTCTAAAGAATTCCCTCATTACTTTTATTCTGGTTTTAATAAAGGTAAAGGTAAATGATGGGTCCATTCATCACTTTCAATTATGAATGTTTTCCATGATTCCTGACACTTTTTTTATACATGTACAACCATCAGCATAGTGGATAACAAGTCTCGTACATACATGTTGGGGACATGAATGATTCATATTTCCTCTTTTGTCTTCCGATGTTACAAGATACAGGCCAGATTAAGGAGACGTACAGGCTGTTTTATGCAGGCTAGCCTAAAATCGTGTTTTGGCACAAGTAAGTGCCCATTGCATTTTGCAGTGCCAGTTGTTCAAACCATACAACCCAGAACGTTTGTTAATTTCCATACTACAAGAAATTGTTCAGAACTGAATCTTTTTTAAATTTATGTCTGAAGTACTTACACTTCCTAGATATCTATAAAAATGGATCAGTACTTTATTGACTCTTTAAATCTTATGTTTATTGGACCGTGCATCATTGTGATAGCTGAAGAATAAAAGACCAACTTGTTGTCACTTGCTATTTTATTTCACTTCTCATGCACTCAACATGTTTCGGACATTAATATATACATTATCAAGAGTTTCGACTATGTTGTTGAATTATCACATTGGTCGTTTTGTTCTTAGTTAGCTCTGTGTTGGAGATTTGGTGCGGTTGTGTATGAATAGGCTGAAGCCTGCAACACGGACACTACTCATACCCAACCGCACCAAATCTCCAACACACAGCGAACCAAGAACAAAACGACCAATGTGGTAATTCAACAGCATAGTCGCAAACTCTTGATGATGGATATATTAATGTCCGAAACATGTTGAGTGCATAAGAAGTGAAATAAAATAGCAAGTGACATCAAGTTGGTCTTTTATTCTTCAGAATCTTTAAATGCTTGTCAAAGTTGTGATTTAATGCAGTCTAAATGTAATGAGAATTGTCGATTTTCAGGCGCGTTGTGATTACCGGTCAGGAGTCGGACTCGAAACCTAAATCCTATGATTAGGGAATTTGTATATTGAAAATTGAATCGAAAATAAGGCATGTGTCAGCACAGTGGTGTAAACTGGGGCCAATTCCTGAAACTTCCCTTTGCATTTTGGCTCACTTCAGTAAACTGGGGCCAATTCCTGAAACTTCCCTTTGCATTTTGGCTCACTTCATTCAGCGGGCAGTTTTTCTTTCGGGTTGTTTTGCATTAACACTTGGAAGAACCAGGCCTAGGTGAGAAGATGATATTAAAATAGATCTTCAGCAAGTGGGATAGGGGGACATGGAGTGGATTGATCTTGACTGAGAATAGTGATGCGTGATGGGCTATTGTGAATGTGATAATTAACCATTGGGTTGCATGAAATGCGGGGAATTTCTTGACTAGCTGAGGATATGTTAGCTTCTCCAGAAGGACTCTCCTTCGTGGAGTTAGTTAGTAAATTAATTAGTAAATTATTTATTTAATTAGTTATTATGCTTTACTCCTGAATTTTCGATGTATGTAGTGCTAGTTAAATTTTATTGAGACAATGAAATACTCAGAACCTACACCTAACACACATAGCAATAATCGAATGTCTAAAATAGATAAGTCTGAAAATCTGCAGGAAAGATGGATGGTCCGAGATCTAGTTAAAAACGTTCGGACGTAATTAAAAGCGATCTTTAAGAAATGAGGTACGTCGGTTTTTCTGGATGTGGTTACTTGAACGTAGTTTTAACTTTAGACTTTTGTTTCGTTTTGAATATAATTACTGGATTTCTTGATCGATACTATATCATATATTTCATATGATACTAAGAATTTCGATCCGGATCGCGAATCCTAGCAAAGGTAATACAATATTCCCTTCTCCAAAAGATCGAGACTTGCTATGGACTCGCCCAGGTGCCTATTCAATGTATGCCTGGGTAAAACGGCTGAGGCCTGCGGCTGACCACTCTTATACATCTAGTTTCAGATTTAAGAATGAGTAGAGCTGTTCTTCCATTCCACTGTATGCCTTCACGCTGTTTAACAGAGGGAACTTTACCTTTACCAATGTACCCGGCCTTTTTAGTGATCCTTCTCGTCACAAGGGATTGCGGCAGAGATGGAGGCGACAGGGAAGATACGCCAAATGGAAGTCACAGAAAACAGCCCCTTTTATTGAAGTCGAACAACTTAATTTTTACCAGAGCACACACAAACTTACATCCTGCTCGCTGCCTTGATATTTTCGAAGTGATCCCATGGATAACGCTTTCGCCACAAACGTCAGTTACTCTGTTGGCCACCTGACACCCAATCTGTAATACGGTCCCCGCACACCTGCAACAACGGTTGCTAAGCGAAGAGCCCAAGGCCGGAATTAACAGAGTGAGCAGAACAAACGTTGACCTGCAGAAGCAAACGGTAAAAAATGTTATATGAATTTTAACAAAATCGTTACATCTCAGGGTTGGAACCTGGAACGCGCGGCTTCACTAAGTTATTTGCGTAAATAAAGTGTTTACTTATTTTCTTGCCCGTCTGCTAGCCTTTCCTTTCTCAAGAATTGATTTAAGCCTAAGATGTTGCCAAGAAAATAACTTGAAAAGATGGAGTGGAATGAAGTACACAGTTCCGTCTCATTAACACTCCTCTTCTTCTGGCCTTTTATTTTGTGGAAGGAAATGCCTCGACGTACTGATTTCGTCCATCTCTTCATCAGCGACGAACGAACAAATTGACTTTCATACGTCATTACACTATTTCCAATAATTGGATTGTGCCACGGTACAGCCTTGAATTGAAGACAATTTATTATACATGGGTATCATTCCCCTCCATTCTTCCACAGCGCTAAATTAGTTGATAACCTCGTAGGTCAGCCGAAGGCTTCCATTGATTTTTTTTGAAGTACTGAAGTGGGGGATTAAAGCTAATCTTGGAATAATCTGAATCAGAATGGCATGTGTCTTAATTCGACCAGGTGCGCTGCCGGAATTCGATTTCCGGAGGAGGGTTAATTTTTTTTCTGAAATCTTCATGTTTGTTCCGTGCATCAGTGACGATTAAAACACTTTATTATCCAACAGATGCACAAATATATAATTCGTAGATACAATTAGAATTATTATAAAATATTTAAAAATATTTAAAACTGCTCCCTCCAACATGTTTCTGATCACAAGGGATCCATCATCAGGGAGCTATATACAGTGCTTTGCTAAAATTACAGTAATGGTACTGTCGTGTCCGTTGGCAAGATAGAACCATCACTGTAATATTAGCCAAGCACTGTGTAGAGGTATAGAGATCTCTGATGATGGATCCCTTGTGATCCGAAACATGTTGTAGCAGTTTCAAATATTTTACAATAATTCTAATTGTATCTACGAAATATATATTTGTGCATCTGTTGGATAATAAAGTGTTTTTCTTAAATCTTGTATAGGGTCGAATTTAGTAATTCGGGTAAGGAGAAGAACTATGGCAAAATACTGATTTGTAGATGAGTGTGATATTTCTCCAAAACTCACTTGCCAGTACAAGCCGCCACATGCAAAATGTTGTTGTTGCTACCGCTGTTGTTTTCAGCGAATAAGCCCAATGCGGACTGGGACTGTCAGTGTTAAGACTTTACGAAACTTGATTAACAAACGCAGTCTGTTAGAATGGCAGAAACATCATTAACATAAAAAACAATTTTGTCGCTTTCGTATAGGTGGAGGTAGTAACGGTGCAAGAGATTATCAGCCTGTATAGAGTACATCGTCAATATCTGCAGGTAGAATCTGGGGGGGGGGGGTTTATATGTAAAATTTACGGAGAAATACAAGAACGGTTACATGTATTTTTCAGTCTTAATTTTTTTTTATATTCCTTTGTTCCGAAATGATATTTTTCTTAACCCTAACAGATGAATTGGAACATCAGTGGGATATTTAATATTTCAGTGAAATGGGGCAATTAATTTAAGTGTTCTACAAATTTTCCCATTTTGTGTAGGAAGTAACTGAATTGATCTCTGATTTTTTTTTACAAGGAATCTCATTTATCACGCATGTTTTTACATACACAGTATTCGAACTAACACTTCTGAAATGCGAATCGTTCTTATCACGGCAGTGTTGATGCCTTCCGTAATGCTCTTTGTTATGTAAACGCTTTCTTATAACTAGCTTCTGACTTGACACACTTTCCTCAGTGGAATTTGAGAAATACTTTCATAAGATCGGACTTTAGAAATTGTGTGATGAGAAAATATTTCCACTTTACCTTTCAGTATCTGTAAAAATATAAAAGGTAAAGTGATCCCGTTACAGTCCCGATGTGGCCCAGATGCTGGGTAGAGGTATACATAGTTCTACTCTTCCATGACCGCTGCACTAGAAGGGGGTGAGTGTTCAGCAGCACTCCCCGGCCGCACTTTACCTCCGGGAAAGTCCCTGTACCCATTTTACAGGAGGCTGGGTGGGCCCCAGGGCCGGTCTGGACGGGCGGAAAATCTCGTCCCCACCGGGATTCGATCCCGGACCGTCCGGTCTGTAGTCAGTCGCTATACTGACTGAGCTATCCAGCCCACTTTCAGTGTCTGTACTACTCATAAATCAGATTCGGAGATGTAGACTGATTTCTTGTCCTTGGCACAAAACACGGCATTTTTTTTACTGCCTAAATAACGTTTTACTTTCCTGGAACCTCTTGCCCAAGTATTGACCAGGCTTCGTGTTGCTTCCTTATGAGGAATCTGAAGGTCTTGGTCATGAAACTACCAATATTAGGAAAGGCAAACTTACCCAATGCCGTGGTCATGAACTCTAGAATTTGCGTGTTCCACAGTTTGTTATGACAGCCCTTTATACTTGACTTCGTTATGGGGAATGTTCAAACTAAGTTAGACGAATATAGAATGTGCTGTGACATAACATGTGCTAAAATTTTGGGTAGGTTTATCCTAATGAAACCTGGGGTAGCGTATTCGCAATAGCGAAGATGCTGCGGTCTGAAACACCGATACTCGTGGTTTGAGTTCTGGGAAAATCAAGAGATTCTTGCTTCTCCGTAGTGTCTCGACAAGTTCTAGGTCTCGCACAGGATGCAACGGGGATAAATTGACTGGAACGTGAAGCTGACCATTCTCCTACGCATAGCGCTGAGTTTGAGTGGTGCATCTCTACCGACACTTCCCATAATTCTTCGGAATGTGATGCTAATTTCGTGTTAAGACGAACATGTTAATTCTTGAAAATAAAATAATTTATTACAACGAACTAAACACACGAGAATTACTCTATATGCGTATGACAATACTGACGTTACTCCGACATGTTTCAGCATACATATGCCATCTTCAGGGAATACATGTGCCGAGCTTTAAAACTGCTGAAGTTGATAAAATTATATTATAAATTTCATAATATATAGATTGTTATACGTTTCAGTTGATACAATAATACTTCTATATTTCATAATGTATAAAATGTTCTTCGTGGGCCGGGTAGCTCAGTCGGTTTAGCGACTGACTACGGGCTGGAAGGTCCGGGATCGAATTCCGGTGGCGACGAGATTTTCCGCCCGTCTAGACCGGCCCTGGGGCCCACCCAGCCTCCTTCAAAATGTGTACTGGGTCTTTCCCGGAGGTAAAGTGCGGCCCGGTCATGCTGCTGACTACTCACCTCCTTCTAGTGTCGCGGTCATGGAAGAGTATAGCTATACCTCTGCCTACCTTGTGGGCCACACCGGGCTTGTAACGGGATCACTTTACCTTTTTTTACCTTTTTATAAAATGTTCTTCGTTGTTATCGGTTTGCATCTGTTGGCTTTCTAAGTCTTAGAGTCTATATGTATAAAAAAATTAATTCATTAAGTGGATACGATTTTACAGTATTATTTTCAATGTTCCGTGTTGGTGATTTGTATCTTTAGGTTGTGGCGATGTATATTCAAACGTTTAGTTGGTAGTCAGGCCATAGTGGACCGTATCCCTGTGTGTTGCGAGTTGGCACAGGTTTACGGAGGTTAGCTGAGTACCAGTAGTCCGTATCACTGATAAGAAACCCAACCTCGTACACTGTGAGTCATGGACGATTTCCCTTGTCTTGTACGATATGCTTGTTTATATTCCAACCAGAGTGAGCGGCCGTGATGGAAGGCTAATGTGTTGAGGACTTCTCTCAAATTGATAGAGACGTGCATTCACAAACGGAACTTTGTAGAAAGGGGAAGGGAATTCGTAACGTAAATCAGAAAGCCGACGTTCAGTAACTATAGGGCGTGTCGTAAAATAGTTCTTTATATTTACTTCGTAGCGAACGCATTTGAAGGAACGAACTTGATGAATGCTTAGAAACTCGACGGCTGTTCGTGTAATGTAGCGCGGGGAAAAGCATTTCTTTGAGCAAAACACTGCAGCGACCTCATTAAGTTTTAAATGTGGCTTTGGAGCAGATTGTACAATATTGGTAGCTTCAATTATTATGGGTCTAATAGTCTCGATACCGTTCTTATTGAATGTGGAAGAAAGTGGTACTAATATTGAAATAAACTTGATACGAATTTACTTGCAACTTATTTGTATTTAACCTTTAAATCCTAGTGGTTAGTATACGTACCGCCAGGTAAGGGAATATTTTATGGACATTTGCCAACCTATTTTGGATCTTTTTTTTTAACTCGAATGAAAGTGACAGAAAATTTACACGTAAAGCCATGTACTAATGTCACCTAAAACGTTTCACAGCAAAATTTTCCTGAGTTAGTAGGCACTACTTTATTATACAATTCGTTGAACAACCTCATAAAATAACTAGATGGATTTATTACATACATAATGTATCCACATATTCTCCATAAAATTCAGCAGCCTTGCGTCAGCGAGAAGCAAGAACATCTGTTCCCTTTTGTGCCAATTTGAATTTTGTACTCGTCCCACTTCTTCACTGCTCAATAGCCTCGTCACCACTCCCACATCTTGCCCCAATGATGGCGTCTTTGAGGATTCCGAAGAGGTGTAAATCTAAGGGAGCAAGGTCTGGGATTTATGGTTGGTGGCGAAGAACATTCCACTGAGTATTTTAATTGCTTCCTGTGTTTTCAAACTTGTTTGTGGCCATGTGTTGTATTGAAGGAGAGCTTCAGCCACGTATCTATGAGGTCAAACTCTCCTGAAACGCTTGTGCAAAATTTTAAGGGTTTTAGTGTACAGATCTGAGTTAATGGTTTGATCACGTGACATAATACGTACCAAAATCACCCCTATTGAATCCCAAAAAACAGTGGCCAGAACCAACTACAGGCGTCACTGAGCTCCGCTTGGTCTTTCTCAGAACCTACAATTCGTAAGTTCAACAATTAACTGTTTTTTCACCCTTTTTATCAGCTTGTGAAAGTTCATTGCTGTTTCCTTCTCTGTCACACTAAATTCAGTAACAGCCCTTCGCTCAAAACGCACATAACCATACAACGCCATTTTGACTATTTTATTCCAAAGCACTTCAGTGGCAGGCGGGACATCGGAAATTAATCACAGAAAAAATTCGAGACATTTTCCCTCGATTTTTACCGATATATAAAAGAAAGTTTTGCCATCCTTTTTAGGAAATCCTCATACATTTCTACGTTCACCTTCAGCGTAGCTCGCTAAAGATTTAGCGGGAAACGTTGTAGAGGTGGGTAAAGTAAACGTTGTACGTGGAATACATTTTTTCACATGTATTTTGGTAATATATATTTATATACTGGGAAATTAAAACATGATTCCGATCTTACACCAACAACCCTCCACGCGACATATGCAAGAAAGTCTTGAATACTTTAATACTAAGTTTATTCCCGATTTCTTTCTTCTTAAAAGAAAGGATTATATGTGAAAGTAATTTTAATTTGTAATTTTTGACAACTGATCCCTTTATCTTTTGAGGAATTACTCCCGTTTTGCTCCAGGGCCGGCCTAATGGGCGGAATTAGCTCCTGGCACATATCGTAAACAAGCTTTCAGTTAGCTCACTGGCTGAGCTGTCTGGTCTGGCTTATAGGCGGGAGTTAGTTGTTCTTCATCATCAAGTCTGTTATCTCTAATTTCGAAACACAATACCTGTATCATATATAGGTCGGATACGTTGTGTATTCCTAGGTCGTTAGGGCAATATGATTATCTCCATAATCCCCAGAATATTAAAAATGGGAACAGACGCGCTGCTGCAAGCGGCTGATCTGCCGTGTTCTTGTTAACAAGTTTTTTTGCAGAACCTCATGTGTTAACGGACAGTTAGAATTTTAAGAACGTCTTCCTCAGCGTAAAGTATATTTGTGTATTTCTTGACACTGGAAAAGTTATCAGCTATCGGTTTGCTTTAGCCAGTTTCAGTCTTCTTCTTAATATAAATATTTTTAGAAGCTGATAGTCGCTTAACTAGTAAGAAATTTTATGAAAGTTATTAAATTCATCGGCCTTATCCGTGTTCGAAAGCACCTGTATTTGGAGCTCTCCTGAACCAAAACATAAAATGCATATACTCATGAATTAGAATCTTCAAAAGTAATCTGTCACAAAGTTGGTCTTCTTAATTTGTACCCTCTATGGCTAAAATATTGCATTTAAAATATGAAGAAGTTATGCATGGAAAAGAAACCTACGTAGATAAAACATTTAAAGGAAACATTATGAAGCCCTAATCTTGTTCGTGAGAAAAAGAGTGTGAAATTTTGTGAACAACCCGCAATTGCTTAGTTCTGGTTGTGACTAGGCTACCGGCTGGATGGTTCTGCTTTCGATTGCAGGCAGGAATAAGATTTTTTTATTCTCAAAAGTATATAGAACGGACCTGGGACCTACGAATCTTTCTCACGAACTTCTGCCAAGGTTCTTTCCACGGACGTAACGCAGTCGGTTAGTGAAGTTTACCATCTAGAGTCAAGGTTATGAATGTAAGGATATACGAGTATACTATTCCCCTTATAGGCCTTCATGGTGTGGACAGAGAACATGACCATGTTATCTGTATAGTTTTGTGGATACACCTGTGTGGATTTATGTACACACCAGGTGCCGCCGAACTAATTCTTCAGCGAATGTTGGAATTCATGTAAAACTTAAGTTGCTATAGAGCAGTTTGATTAATATGGGGCATGCTACGAATAAAAATCGATAACGTTTTGAAATATCAAAATCTCATTAAAATATCGCAGAAATTTTAAAACTGACAGCTGTCGGTTTTCTTGCTTAGTGATTTCTCTTTTTCCAGTGATTGATTGTTTATCTTTAATCCTATTTATGTGTAGGCCTATATTACGGAGGCTCTTTCAAAATTTCTTATATACGAAATGTGAATGAGCTTCCGAACTTGTGTATATAATACACACTGCAGCCCTCGGCTGCTCGGTCTATTGTAATGTAGAAGGTATCAATAAAACTCAAATCAAATTATTTATTACGAAGTGTGCCCTTTCCTATGGGTGTGTTCTGAAATTGAAAATCTGATTATAAATGAATGTTCCTTTTTTGTGTCATGAATGACAGCATCGTGCAATCTTTAAATGAGTCGTAGCACGCGTGATTGTAATCAAGGGCACAACAGACACACTCATTAATGGAATAACTGTGAAAACGTAGTTTGTTGCAATCCAGAAACATGCAAACAAAAATACGAAGCTTAATTTACGTGCTTAGATAAGCAGATATTCTTAAAATTTCGATAATATTTCTTGTTATATTAACGACAGTATTAAATTTATCTTTTATGGTGTGTAATGGTAGTCTGATTTGTCAGCTGGAAGGGAACGGAGGAAGTGTTGAAGCTTGTGATGTCTGATATTGTTACTGAAGTACTGATGGTTTTCTGCGTCTTCTACGCAATGGTGCCTTGTGGTGTGGTTAATTTGTAACGATATTTCAGAGGGTACTGCTGCCTCCATCTTCAGAAAAATTCAAGAACAGTTGGCTGCCCTGAAGGTAGAGATTTCAAGCTTTTCCTATACGCTGGTACCTCTTTGACAGTCCACATGACGTCATGTCTCATAACACACTAATGGTACGGGCTATGAATTTTTTTAAATTGTCACTTCAATTTTATTTTTAACCCTTTAAACGCTGAGTTAAATCCCATCTGTCATCTGCTGGCATTATTAAGAGCTCACCATATTTTCCACGTTAGCGAGTTAAGGGTTATTACTATACGTACCGTTATGTTAAAATGTATAATACAAGATCAAACAATGGTATTGAGCCCAACAAATATTCCTCTTGATTAAACACGTTTGCTCGTTTTACAACAGAGCATTGTTGTGGCTTATAAGAAGGCAACCATAAGTTGATTTACTAAAAATATAGAAGAAAATGTTACAAAAATTGTGTGGATTTTTTAACGTAGCATTGATGCCTAAGAGTTACAACCGTATTTTAGAAAACGCCGTTGAAGTGTAATACTCCATTATGTTAGGTACGACGCCTTAGGTTATAACTGGCCGTTGTTATGTGAACTTTATTAATTATAAAATGATTGACATATTTTCCTCATTTCTAAAACAAATTGTTGGCGCTTTTGTCGCTTCTCTATTGTCCCATGTTTTACGATAACACGGCCTCTGCGATTGCCTGATCACTCGTCCAGGGGAGTCCTACTGGGTGTGTGACTAATTTTGTGTGAACTGGTAACGTCACCGATTAGGCAGCCTATGCCCAACTGGAGCTGTTGCGCCACACATACAAAAATACCATAATGCAGTTTTGGTACGGCATTACGAAAGCTTGTGTCGTCGGCCGACCCAAATTCTGTTGCCCCATTATTAGTGGATATGATGTGGAGCCACCAATTTGAATACATGAACTGTTTTTAAAAGCGGAGGTACATAGATCTTATTGGGCCGAAGAGTGTAGGCATTCTGAAATTTGTGATTGCCTGCAATTACCTTGTTTTATTTGATAAAATTCACATGAAAACCGTCAAATGTAAAGTAAGCCGTCATAGATACATAATACAATTTTGCGTTATTGTACTTTTACGGCTATTATGAGAACGATGATATTCTTAAACACGACTGTAAGGTCTGAGAGGTCAATATATTTTAAAATCCTCTAATGTTTGTTTAATGTGTTTTTTTTAATATCGTGATTTTGGTTTCATTATAAGCCTCAATATTTAGCTGTGTTGTAGAACAAGGATATTTGTTTATCAAAACCATTATGCTGGACAGAATTTTCTTAATTTTGGACTTGTATTATGTTTTCTACTACGGGAAAGATCTGAGGAAACGCATGAAAATCCTTTAATTATTTTAGCTAATTGGGGAACCGAGGTTCGAACATGTAGTGACCAACTCCGACTCGTTACTGACTGAACTATTCCAGATATTAAAATGACAAAAGAAGGAAGAAGAAACACACAGTGTGTTGTTTCAAATTCAATACGCTCGTCCTATTTGTATGTAATTATTCTCCAAATTTATCGGCTACGCAATATCTGCATTATGGTAAGCCTGTAGTATATGAGTCTGAAGATTAATTCATTGTGTCTATACAAAGTTAGGCTGGCAGGTAGTGTGGGCGCGGATATCCATTCAAACCAGACAAAACAGAAGACTGCTGTGGTTCATAACATGGAACAAAAGCCAGGGAAACTAGATCGATGAACCGTAAAAGTAGGTAATGGTTACAGCGGCAGCAGCAGCATCAGCAGGATAGCACGTGGTATAAAGCCATTTCCCGGCGGGTAGACCATGCGGCACATGTGATCCGTAGACAATATTCGCGCTGTCTTTCCGTCCTATTTACTGACAAATTTATTTCATTGTTTCGGGAGAGATTTTCCTCTGAGTGCTTCGGTTTTCCCAAGTGAGTATTATTCCATCAGTGTTCCATGCTCATAGTCATTCGTCTGCCACTGACGTCTAAA
>Ga0136643_10011107_pt1 | contig 13341 bp, 19 predicted proteins | sample TergutLab28metaG_FD_96883 | JGI IMG/M metagenome (GOLD analysis project Ga0136643, IMG submission 96883) | Labiotermes labralis P1 segment gut microbial communities from Petit-Saut dam, French Guiana - Lab288 P1 (version 3) (version 3) | ecosystem: Host-associated > Arthropoda: Insects >...
GTCGCAACTGTGAGGGGAAAAAAAAAGGAACAGCCTTGTGTTTTGGAAAGTAGGAAATTTTTTTTGAGAATTTTTTTGGGGGGTGGGTTTTGGGTAATTTTTCGGTTAGGGTAGAAAAAAAAAAGGAGGGGGGGGGGGGGGGGGGGGGGGGGACCACATTTTCAACCTTTTAACTGTCATTCATCACTATCCTTCATGACAATTACATTCTCAAGTTCAGCCAGCACCCTACCGTCTACACCTAGATCTTCCAAGTGGTCTATTCCTTACATTTTCCCAACCAAAACCTTGTACACATTTCTTTTCTCCCCCACAATCATGCCTCACCCATCTCAGCCAGCCCCTGAAATGCCCATGCTAATATCTGGTGACAAGACCTCATAAAGATCTTCACAGTGCACACTCTCCCACCTTCTGTTACTTAGACTCAATGTTTAACTTCTAATACTGCGAACACACTCAGTTCAAACAGAAACACTGAGCTTTGGTTAACAGCTGAACATGCCAGAACTACAACTGCTCTGTTTACAGGTTCGGTGAAACACTGGCAAACACTTCCAAAACTGTACCAACAGCACCAGTCACAGTGAGTTCTGAATGTCATTTCCATGTATATTGCAATGTTTCAGGCAACAGAAGGGCAGGGAAGAGACCAATTAGACCTGTTTCAATGATAAAAGACCTACCAGTGATTAATCAGGAAAATATTCCCTTCCTTTTTTTTCACCCTGAAGGGTTCTATACAAAACACTTAAGACATACGTAGGTTATTCGGAAAGTACGTACTGTCTGTGCATATCTCTCACGCATCCTCGAGATTGTCACTTTGCACATGTGCAGTGACTTTCTCTATCAATTGAGAAGCCAAAGACGCCATTTCGTGAAATTCGTGTTATGTTTATGTTTGTTCCTGTGCGTCAAACATGTTTAAGACAACTGAAGGGGCCGCCGACTGTGAAACATGGCCTTTAATTCATTTTTTGAATGCTAGGAATGTGCTACCAAGTGAGATTCATCACCAGATCTGTCAAGTATATGGTGACAATGCAATGAGTGATGGCATGGTTAGGAAATGGGTTCGGATGTTCAATGAAGGACAAGAGAATGTGCACGATGAGGCGCAAAGTGGGCGTCCATCTTTGGTGGATGATGATTTGGTGTGCAAGGTCAAAGAAAGAGTGCGTGATGACAGACGTTTCACAATTTCTGATCTGTCCCTGCACTTTCCTCAGATTTCAAGGACTCTATGACATTGTCAGTAGTGGTTAACATTGCAGGCGGCCGCATTCTATGAGGAGGGTATACAAAAACTTGTGCCCCGCTACAATAAGTGCCTCCATAATGGCGGCGAATATGTGGAAAAATAGTTTCAAGAATGCAGAATCTGATACCAATAAAATTTTATACGAAACCTTACTCAATTTTTTTTCCAGCAAAACGGTACTTACTTTCTGAATAAGCCTCGTACAAGAAGTTACTGGGACAAAAACCAAAGAAATCACATTTTTGGAAAAATAAACACCCTGAAATTCACACAAGTATAAATCGTCATTCACAGCTTCTACAATAAATTTAATTAACTCAGAAAAACAAATCACGTTCACATACTTTACTCAAATATCTGCATTTAAATACTGACATTTCCTTATACTCGGCAAGCAAATCCACAGTGAAAGACTGGATATTCAATATGCAGTCCATAAATTCAGTCCAAAGCACTTCAAATTAACAAGGTTCTACTACAGCTACTTGTTTCAAAATGTCACATGATTTGAGCTTCTTACATACTGCGACTTTGGAAAATCTAAACTCAAATATTTCAAGCGCAAATGTGGCCATTTCAAAAATTTATTCGCCATTACAAAAACAGATGGCAGACAAAAAAGTCAATACTGTGCACCGTGTAAGTGAGTTATTCACGTTCTGTTTCAGATCTAAGTTCAGCCAACAGCTACACCCATAATACTCACAACTAAAGAAGGCTTCTATAATGCACTCAAAATACTAGGACAACCAAGGAAAACAAAAGCACATAAGCATCACTCATGACAGCAAAATACAAATGATATAAATGTAACTAACCTTCTAATAGGGAAAGTGGTTTAAAATTGGAATAAGACTACTTCAAATATAGCAGCAATGTAAATTTCTCAAAATTTAAACTAAAACAAAGACTGTTCTACTCACCTCCACTTTGAACTCATTTCTCCAGACCGCCCACCAGATGACAGAAGATGCAGCCTCAAAACTTCAGTCAGTGTTACTGAATCCAGTGTCACTTTATTAAGTGGAACACCCTGGTACAGCTGACACCAACCTGCTGAAGCTGTTGCCAATTTGATAGCTTCTGATGTTGTAATGTCACCAACTTCATCAACTAGACCTACTAAAAGCATATAATACAAACTTTAACACCTACCTTCCAGTGTGATCACTACCACTGCATTCCAATTGAATCAACTAATTACCAGCCACCAACATAACCAAAACTATATATATCATCCCTATTTTGTAAAAAGTGGACAACCCACTGTATACCAAATATGGAGTTAGCCCCTTTTTTACAAAGCAGGGCAATAAATACACATATTTTTATTTTTACAGTGTCCATCCTCCTACTCTGCACATCAGAATCTAATAACAACAGTGGGAGGTATAAATACAAAGAATTAGTTTTCGGAAAGCAAACTCAAAGAAAATGTAAATGTTTCTGTTGCATGCAAGAAAAACCAATCACTTGGAATTCTCCCAAAACAGCAGCATTGCTAGTAAGTTCAAAAAGCACAAAAGAGCTGTGATACTTGGATATAAAGAAACCCACTTCAGAGTAAAAACACACACACACACACAAACACACAGACCAGCACCACTGCTGGGACAATGGAAAACCCCCACACAATTACTTTCACACTGAGGGAGAACCCATAGTTCCGTTACAGTTGACTGATTGGATATGAGAAAAAAATGAACTATACAGTCACTCAGGGAAAAACCAAGATTGATTCTAGCACTGTTGCTAAGGAAAAACACACTGAGGGAGAACCCATAGTTCCGTTACAGTTGACTGATAGGATATGAGAAAAAAATGAACTATACAGTCACTCAGGGAAAAACCAAGATTGATTCTAGCACTGTTGCTAAGGAAAAAGACAAACTATTGTCCTCAAATTGCAGGACAGACATTGATGCATGGGCACATCCATGTATCTCTCCTGTTTGACATGTTGCAACACTACCGTTCATTATTAGGATCATTTTACTTTAATAAATGAAGGATGTGCCAGTGCAAAACAGTGAAATCAACATCCACATTGTGCCAGGACTGCTAATCACAAACAAACGATTCCACAATGATGCCAACTCACCCCACTTCACAGTGTGCATGACTACAACATGTTCAGATTTATGAAATTTATAACAGTGACACTAACAAAAAATAAAAAACCAATATTCTAACACAAAATCCCACAACTAGATCCATGAGTATCATGGATTTGTTTGCAATTTTTGTTCAATTGCGCCACACCTAAAGCAATGTCAGATCATGGCAATCCAGATTAACAATGTGCGAACTGTGTAATATTAATACTGCATGTGTTGTATCTGACAGCTGTAATATCCATGTTTACAAATATGACACCATTTTTCTCCATAAAAATTTGGCACTTGTTAGTACATGGACTGTAACAAGATCAATTCCAGTTATGAAGCACACCATTATGCACTGGATATCAATTTTCATGTTTATGCTCCAGAAACAAGGAATTTATTGTGCCTAACACACACCTGACGTCTGGTTATCTGTCTCCAAAATTTCGTCATCTTCTTCTTCCTGCATACTAAACAGTGCTGTTAGGAGCAGCTGAATTATGTCACTGAGTGGACCTAAAAAACAGAATGCAATGTAAGTCATCATAAATACATACTTCTTTTTTGCCACTCCTGAATAAACACTTTTAAAAGGACAAAACTGGCCAAGCTTGCATTTAGCCAGTATACAAAGACAAAACTGTAAGGCTAACAAATAAAATTATACCAAGTGAGTGAAGAAGCATTCTTCGTATCATATTAGAGAACACAACAGGATATCATACGCCTGGATTATACTTGTTAGTCATGCTAAAAGCACCAAAATATACAAAAAGGAAGGTTTTTTTTCTGTAATGCTAACATACATTTCAATCAATGGTGTAGCAAGAAAGTTTTCGTCCAAAAATGCGCAAGAACTGAAATTGGGGACATGTCCCAAGCAACTAATTTATATAAAGGAAGTTTGAAATGCATAAAAAGACAAACCAAGATGTCTACAAATCAAAAACCAAAGTCTTAATCAAAAATTATATCGAACACACATGTATGCTGCAACAGAATGAAGTTAATGGTACTTAATTGCAGATTCAATTAATGAGAATCTATATTCTGAATTGAATGAAAAATGTAAGATTCTTAAGAAGAATTACTTTAGTAACATACAACACAGGAAAAGTAAAAAAAACCAAAATTTTTTTTACTGTCCAGTCTTCAACAAAACTAAGAAGTTTCTAAAATGAAAAAAATTGCCCTTCTTAAAAAAGGAGTAAAAATAATCTTCATCACAAACCAAAAAACTGAAGACATTTGGCCTTAGAAGCACTTACTGCTATTACTAATCTGCCTACACGATAACATTTTATAAGACACCAAGAAGAATGAACTATTAAGAATCTATATACACATCACAAAGACCTCAGTCATTTTAATAATCAGTTAGCCTTGATAAAAAAAGAAGAATTATCTAACAAAGTAACCATGAAAGCTACAAGGAAACACAATTATCACATTAACAAAGAATATCAGTGAATGATACATGAATTAATAAGTCATCGTTTTTCTTTATTAGCAACACATTAACAAATATTTTCACACAAAGAATCAGGAAACATCTAAATTGTAACAACATAATAATACCAAAAGATTATAAATGGAAGTATATAAACTTAGATCCAATCTCACCATCTATGACAGGGTTAATTAAAATTCATAAACAAGACACGGATTGGTGGGCGAGTGTATGGTTGGGTGGAAGGGTGCACAAGTGAGTAAATGATTGAGTTACCATCCCTGTTCAATAATAGTGTTGTCATCTGTTAACAGAAAATATAGTACAGTAATTACGGTCTTAAAATCAGATAAACCCAAACACACATACAATGGAGCAAAATTTGATCAAAATATTACACAACACAACAGTGTAAGTTATATCATTGTCACTAAGACTGCCCGATTGTTTAAAAATTATGTAATAATTTCCTTATAGTTCGAGTATGAAACTAGTTGGGCTAACAAAAATATGTCTAAATAAAATCTATTGAGGAGTCCAGGTAGGCAAATATTTGTCTGAGATGTTTCCTATTATGAATGGTGAAACAAAGAGATGCTTTATCACAACTGTTTCTCAACTTTGCTTTAGAATATGCCATTAGGATGATTCAGGTAAACCAGGAGGGCCTAAAATTAAATGGTACACATAAGCATAAAGTTTATGCTAATGATGTTAATATAATGGGTGGAAGCATATATTTCAAATATTTGGTAAGAACCATAACAAATCAAACTTCCATTCAGGAAGAAATTAAAAGCAGAATGAAGTTACGGAATGCTTGCTGTCATTTGCTGCAGAACCTTTGTCTCACAGTTTGTTTTCCAAAAATATGAAGACTAAGATATACAGAAATATAATTTTACCTGTTGTTTTGTATGCGTGTGAAACTTGGTCACTAACACAGAGGGAGGAATTTAGGCTGAGGAAGTCTGAGAATAGGGTGCTCAGAAAAATATTCGGGCATAAGAGGGACAAGGTAACAAGGGGGTGGAGAAGACTACATATCAAGGAGCTAAATGATCGGTACTCCTCACCACATATTGTTCAGGTGATCAAATCACAAAGAATGAGATGGGCAGGGCAGGTAACATATATGGGAGGAGAGGAGAGGTGCATACAAGGTTTCGGTGGGGAAACCTGACAGAAAAAGACCACTTGGAAGACCCAGGTGTGGATGGGAGGATAATAGTAAAATGGATCTTCAAGACATGTGATGAGGGGGCATGGACTGGATTGATTTGGCTCAGAATGGGGACAGGTGGCGGGCTCATGTGAAGGCAGTAATAAACATTTGGGTTCCACGAAATGGAGGGAATTTCTTGACTAACTGTGAACCTGTTAGCTTCTCAAGGACTCTGCTACATGGCATTAGTTAGTTATTTAGTTTCCTGATAGTTCAACCAGCTCACCTGCCACTTCATTCACAGACAGTGCTCTTTCCACAACATCAAAAGTAATGCCATTAGGAAAGAAGCTTTTGAGGGACAAAATATCACCAAAAGAGTGCAGAAACTCCAATATTGACATCATATCCCCAAAATATTCATTCGGAATAGCACAATCAACTTTTGTAGGAACAGGCAATTCCTGTAACAAAACATGAAATGTTAATGAGATCACAGCGATCCAAAACATTTTCAACTGGATGGTTAAGGGGGGGGGGGGGATTTTTGGCTTTAAACTTAAAAATTTAGTTTATACATACAAAGAATTCTGAGCAGAAATACAGTCTGCTTTCCTACTACAAAGAACTTTAGTCCCAGAGGTTCACCGTCATTACCATCATTACATCCATTATCATCATTACCAACATTAGGTTTTATTTTCATCACTTGCCACTGTACACACCACGCACATCTTTTTTTCTAAAATATTTGTATGAAAGAACAGATGCATATCACATAATAGGATTTCATTTTGTGCTATGTGTGTAAACATGTAAGATGCAGTAGTAGACAACATCCTTTCCACCCACTGTACTATGGCATGCAAGGATCCAACCTTCAACCTTCAACACTTTTCCAAGTGGGAGGTAGTAAGAAGTTAAGAGTGGATAACGTCCTCAGCTGATATGCCTATATTTGTGACACTGTTCACTGTGGGTTAATCCTAACTACACACAGCTGTCACAAATTAATAAACCAGGTGATTGATAATTTCTTGTCCTTGTAAGCCTACTTTCTTTCTTACAAAAACAAAGTATGCTTAAAAAGGAAGCAAGATATTAATAATCCTCAGGGATGCAGTAAGGTAGGTAGCTGATTGTAGGTGTTCAAAGTTCTAGGACTTGGTCTGTAAGAATGGATACACATAAAATCACAAGAAAATGATTTGCCTTCAAAGTAATCTCCCTTGACTGTAACATGCTTTTTACAAACGTTGAAAAGCTGCACAAAACTCAATGACGACATCAAAGACTATTTAATGTGGCGCTTAAAATCTTCTTGATATCTCAACATCCTGAAATCTTCCTCTGAGGGCAGCTCTTACCTTAGGAAATATAAAAATGTTGGCTAACATAAAATCAAGTAAATCATACAGGTGCCTGATCCCCACTACACTGCAATGAAGTCTTCAACTGTTGTAATTTTGTCCTCCCTTTGCTCATTCATTAGATTGTATGGAGAAAACTTCAAACAGACCTGCCTCTTTAAATCTTCAAGAATCTGATCAATCATCTCCCAGCTAATGTGCAGTTAATTCCACATCAATTTCAGGAACATCTGACAGTCTCTGGGATCAGTTCACGAAGTTTCACCAACTGTTCAGGATTTTGAGTAGGTAACAGTTGCCCATTCTTTGGGTATCTTCAACGTCTTAACAAATGTCCGTGCATCTTATAAACCATTCAAAGACTTGTGCACAAGACACAGATTCACTTCCATGAACACTTTCAAGAATTTCATGTGCTTCTGTCACTATCCCCCACTCCCACCTTCCAAAAAATTCACTTCTCCATCACATCATAAATAAACCTGATGGATGAAACTGCTGCAAATGGACTAATGAAAACTCTCTTTTCACTAATGCCTGGCAGTCATTATACGAACACACAGGAACTGACTAGAATTGGTTTATGCTCCAAACCATACCTGCATGATAATGTAACAGTCCCAAAACTTAACGTTTGACTGCATACAAAACAGGCATAAAAGGTGGAAGATCAAAACCAACAGTAATTCATTGTAACATTTACCTTTTATTGATAAAACACAAGCTGCTTTGATTTCTAACATTGCTCCATGTTTTGGCTTGTAATAAAGCAGGCCATCATCAGGCAGTTTTTGTAAAAAAAAAATTGGGAACATATTAAATAATGTATTTTTTTTAAATTATACTAAGATCTCAAACCTCACAATAATGCATAATGAATTACACCTCCAGACTACAATGTACCATATTATATTGTATTACATATGACAGCTTTGGTTGCAGCCGATGGCTCTCAGCAAAGCTGTTAAAGAAATGGCATATGAGGTTTCTTAAAAAGTATCTGGGCTGACCACAGTACATGAAGTAGATAAGGCTTACGGGGTTTTAACCCTAACTGTCTTCAACATAGTTCCCTTCCGCAGCTACACACTTCGCCCAACGTTTCTGCCACTGTTGGAAACATTTTGCGAACTCCTCTTTCGGGATGTCTAATAGTGTCTTCGTTGAATTTTGTTTGATGTCCTCCGTTGCCTCAAATCGGTGTCCTTTCAGAACTTTCTTAAGACTTGGGAATAGGGAAAAGTCACACGGTGCGAGATCTGGTGAGTATGGCAGCTGCTGCAACTGAGCAGTGCCGTGTTTGGCCAAAAACTGCTGCACAGATGTGAAGTGTGTGCGGGCACATCGTTGTAGTGCAGGATCCAGTCGCCATCCAGCCATTTTTCCGGTCGTTTTTGGCGAAATGATTCATGCAAACATCGCAAGACTTCCACGTAGAATTCCTTGTCAATTGTTTGCCCATCAGGAGCGTAATCGTGGTAAACGATACCCTCAGAATAAAAAAACGCCAGTAACATGAACTTTGTTTTGCTTCGCGCCTAGCACACCTTCTTGGTTGCGGAGACATGGGACCCTTCCACTTTGATGATTGCTGTTTTGTCTCCAGGTCATACCCGTAGACCCAGAAATCGTCATCTGTCACAACGTTCTTAAGAAACTGCACATCTTCACATGAACGCTCAAACAAATCACGGGCGATTGTCTGACGTTGCTCACGTTGGTCATATGTTAGTAAATGAGGCACAAACTTTGTGCACACATGTTTCACGTGCAGATCGTCAGTTAAAATTGCATCACATGAGCCCACGGTGATCCCACAGTCATCCGCTATCTCCTGTATTGTCAATCTCCTGTTATTGCAAACGATTGTTCTAACTTTAGCAATCACTTCCTTGTTTCTCGATGTTGACGGTCGTCCCGAGCGGGGGTCGCTTTCAACGGAGGTTCTACCCTCTTTTAAATGATGGAACCAGTCAAATACTTGTGTATGACCCACTGTATCTTCACCATATGCTTGCCGCAATAATTGATACATTTCCGTTGCAGTTTTTCCAATTTTAAAACAAAACTTGATGCTAATGCGCTGTTCAGTACGTTTGCACATCGTAAAAATCACTATGACATAAACGCACGTGTTACTTCCGCGACCTACCACACCCAAATGAGCAAACGCAGCCACTTGCAACTTGTGTCATGAGTTGCTAAGACATGTATGAACATGGCAAGACTGGCTGAAAACACATCCTACCCAGTGAACAACCACTACAATTCCAATCCGGATACTATTTGAACATACCTCGTAAATTCTAATATGAATTTAAAACACAAAACTTTTAAGCTTTATATATTGAGAAAATCCGAATGTAAGCAGGTACAACATGCACCATAATATATATGTAAAATATAATATAATACATTATAATTAATATTATAGTCTGAAGATAACCTTTTTTCAAAAAACTATAACCTCCTCTATACATTTTTCATAACAAATAACCTGATGGCTTTACTGTAAGTTGATACATGTAGTTATATTCTAAAACAAACCAATCAGTTTTGTCAATAAGAAGTTGTGATGGGCTGAATTAATACTGCCTTTCATTTTGTACCATAAAAACAACACAATTAACTAAAATATGAAAACAAAAAATTAAATGTGAACTCCAATTTTCAGCTTTTTCTTGCAAGCATTTAAAAATAATGGATGCAACATATATGAGACAGTCCCATTTTTATGTAGTTTCATACTTAACACATCATATAATTTCATGGCACCCCTACACACCAACAGAACATTTACGACACAACTATTAAACAGATTCACACTATAATTTTTGGTCTCAACAGGAAACCAGTCCACCAGCAAACTATAATGTTTGCTAAACCACCAACTGAACACTTTCTGAAAATAAATTTATAGACAGTTATATGCTCTTTAATCAGCAAGATATCTCTGAATTCAAAAGGGTGAACATAACTGAAAACAGAACAATGAAACTAGCCAGGATAAATTACATTGAAAAATTGAACTTGTGGACAAACTGTTCACGGCGTGGAAATTTGTAGGACCTCTGAATTCAAGATGTCCTGCTAACCAGTGCATAAATGATCTCTTTCTACACATGTCTTACCTTCAGGTCCTCACACTCCAAATCTTCTCGTCGACGATTCCACTGTTTTAGAAATTCTGCCAAACGCAGTTTTTCTTCTTTCAGCTTTGCTTTCTCCTTCATTTTTTCTTCCACCTTTTTGCGCTTTTCTGCAAGAGCCCTTTCTTTCCTCTCCTCCTTCAACTTCTTTCTTCTGTCCTCCTCCGTTAATCTTGAAAAATTACAGCATTCAGGAATAAAATCATATCAAGACATACAGTTAACTTTAAATTGCAATTTCTGCATCCAGTGAAAAACTAGTGCATTAGGTTTTCAACATTTCAGCAGTACCATCTGCATTTACTCTTATAAATGTGTAACTTAAAATGCATGTGTACAACCTATCACACCATAATTTTCACATCTGCAGCTCGAAGTCAATAGATGTCACTGTCAAATACTAAGAGCTACTCATTAATTTTCCAATCACACAATGCCGACCTTAACACAAAGTTGCTTTTAAAATCTCGGGAATCTCAAACTGCATAACACAAGGTCACCTCAAAATTCTGTGCTGCCAATAGGCTGGTACTGCTCATGGTAAGAAAATGACACAAAAGTGGGATCACCTTCAATGCTTCACCATAAAAAAAAAAAAGCAACTTCCAACATTACCGCGTGTAAGTATACACATATATTCAGACATTACATTATGAACACTACATGGCCCTCAAAAAAATAAAGAAAGAAGTCCACAACTTCATACACATACATTCTACAAAAGTACAATTAGCACTAAAAATGGAACTGGAATTACCAAATTGGCAGCTTCATTACAACTGTCATATTAAAAGGACAAACTTTCATACACTATTTGTGTGCAAGAATTCCATCCATATTTTAACATTTCATTTGAATAATTTTAAAAAGTCATAACCACACCATTCTAAAAATGTTTGCTGGTACTATTAAAAAAGAAACAAAGAATACATAGATAGACAGTTCTGAAGATTTGGAAACGATCTGCTGGCATAAACATCATTTAGGTGGCATGAGTACCAATGTGAAATGGCTGACAAGATCAGAAACAAACGATTACACTGTAATTTTAAAGTAGGCACAAGTAAATACAAACCTATCATTCATTCCTTGCTTTGAAAGGGTCATCTTATGTTTCTCCAAAAGGGTCTTTGTTGCATCCCTTTTCTTCGTATTTCCTGCATCCTTATACTTGTCTTTCACCTTTTTTGCCAACTGCTGCTTTTGTGGGGACTTTATACCAGAATCTGGATTGAATTTCTTAGATCTCTTCTTTGTAGATGAAAGTTTCTGAGCAGCTGAATTTGCTCCTGAGGGAAACCTTTTCCTTGAAGACTGTTCTTGCTTGTTCTGAAGCGTAAACATTTCTTTGGCTGAGTGTTCATGCATCCCAACTCCCAAATTTTTCTTTGAAAGAATATCTTTCTTACTCACATACGTTTTCTTAGTTTCTTGTTTTCCCAAAGGCAAGTATGGCTGCTTTTTCAGAGGTATGCCTGTTTTTGTTTCTGACATTAGACCCTTGCTGTTAGCCTTCTGTTTACCTGGCAATGTACCTTTTTTGGGTGATGTTTCTCCTTTTCCTTTAAAATACTTGTGAATTGTTTCCTGTCTTTTCTCCTTTATTACATTGTGTTGACTCTTCCCATCCACCTGAGGTGAAGTGACAGCCCTCTTTATAATCTTCTTAGATATTTCAAATTCTGGCATATCTCCACAAAAAATGTGCCCAAAACTAATCTCTGAAATTTTGTACTTTTGAAGAATTCTGTCCTGTAATTCAAAACAAATAAAGCTTTAATGTAACCTCTGCTGACAGTCGCATTTATAAACAAAAAATAAACACTTTTAACACACATGCAGGTCACAAGAAATAACATTTACAAGGTCAAGGTCTAGGTTTTTCATCTGACTGCAACTGCGAATAAATAAAAGAATCTACAGAAATGTATGACCACTCTCTTGAAAGATAATGTTGTCATGATGATAGGAAAAGTAAAGGAAGAATGACGCAAAATAATTATATTATGACTACCATATTTTGCCAGTTCATATACTGGCAAGTCCTCACAGATAATGGGATGTCTTCAATTAAAATAACAAATATATTGTTGTTGTTGTTATTGTTGTTGTTATTATTATTATTATTATTATTATTATTATTATTTCTACTGAACGTGCAGTCTGGTTAAGTTTTAACATGTCTGTCAAATGTTAAAAACTTCTTTAATGATATGGTCAACATCATTACAACTGCTCTCTTAACACACTGTCAAAGAAATATACCACACTTCTAATAATAAAACAGTACATTACATTCAGAAGACATGTATCAACTAACCTTAATTATCCAAACTTTTTGTTTTTGTTCTGAAAAGTGTTTCAATAATACACGATTCTTCTCTCTGGTGTAAACCCCTTTGGTCCGCCGTAAACGACCAGCCTCAACAGTCATCACATCCTCTTTAAAACTATCTAGCTTTCTGACTCTGTAACTGTAAAGTGATGCATGTGGAAATGATGGTGTCTCAGAGTCTCTCCATGATACGTCCCTAGAAATAATAGCATACATTGTCTATAATTTATTTTCACTGATGGACACATAAACATATAATTACACTTCTATTATTCAGATTAAATTCCTGACATGCATATTTTGTGATTATTTAATTAAATATACCAGATCAGACCAATGCCAACAACAGCCTTGTGACCTGATATCTATAATTTTCTGAAAATACAGGGTGTTTCAAAAAGAGCTTTACAACTTTGAAAGCGTATAGAAATTTATACAGAGGATATACACAACGTTTTGAACTGTCAAAATGTAGCAAAACACACCGAGTTTTACCTCGGATA
>Ga0136643_10011108_pt1 | contig 13341 bp, 11 predicted proteins | sample TergutLab28metaG_FD_96883 | JGI IMG/M metagenome (GOLD analysis project Ga0136643, IMG submission 96883) | Labiotermes labralis P1 segment gut microbial communities from Petit-Saut dam, French Guiana - Lab288 P1 (version 3) (version 3) | ecosystem: Host-associated > Arthropoda: Insects >...
AATCCATAACTACTTTTTCAACCTCAAATTTTAAATGGCAAAATCAACCAATCAATACAGCATCCCAAAAAAAAAAAAAAACACAAAATTTAACCAACTGCAATATTGCAAACCTTAAAAAAAAAAAAAAAAAAACATATCCTCATATCATTTAAAGCAATGGTTCGTTGCTTGGTTTGTGGTATGACTGTGCGTATAACAGACAAGCATATGACTGTGTGCTTTTCATGTTTTGCTGACCATGTATCTCAGTATAAACTTAGTACCTAACGAACTTAATGCACAAAATCTTGTTTAATAATAAGTTTATTATATGCCTCTACATGTTTCGAGCACTGTTGTGCTCATCATCAGGAGGTCAAAATTGTATTATACAGCATCTGGTATCGTCATACTCTGTAGGTGGCCATCCCGTGCACAGGTCCTCTCTCAACCTATGCACCGGATAGCCACCTACAGGTGTGACGATACCAGATGCTACATAATACAATTTTGACCTCCTGATGATGAGCACATAGCGCTTGAAATATGTAGAGGCATATAATAAACTTATTATAAAACAAGATTTTGTGCATCAAGTTGGTTAAATTACTATGATTAAAACTGTGTGCTTGTTTTCCACTCACAGGGGACATAGTTATCTCACGGTCTAACAGATGGCATTACAGTCACGTGGCCTACATACGTGCATTTCACCCATAAAAGACTTGCAAAATCTGACAGAGGACGTTAATTGCGAGGCAGCCATAACATGAGCGTACTTTCTGCTGCAGTGTAATCACATTAGACATATGCCAATATCCTTCAAGCAATCAGGTGGGACACAAATACAGATGACCAAAAAGTCCTTGCACACTTGTTAGAAAAAGGATATAGCTTAAGAACGAAAACCACAGTGAATAAATGTACCATACTAGTTCATATACGTGGAGTTACAAGAGGTTGGGACTACATAACAGAGGTCAAGCATGCCACAATTAAAGTGTTTTACTCAAGGGAACTTCAACTGCCAGCAGGGTGCAGCACCCTTCTTCTACAGACGCACAGAGACTTCTCACTCACCCTGTACATTCACAAATCAACTCAGGACACACACATTCTAACCGGTAGTGGTCTCAGCAAATGAAGAGTCCATACACTTGGCAATTCGTCTCATTTATCTTTAATACTGTTCCAATAAACCATTGTGCAGCTACTGTGTTGCCAGGTTATGTATTATGTGCCATCTGATGGCTAGTGTCTTACAAAATATCAACTGCAAGAATTTTGTGACAGTTCATGCTGACAATTTGAAAATTCTGGTCCCCTCTGCAAGGCAGTGAGAGACTTCTGAGAAGAATGTTGCAGCTGAAGCATCAATTTCAGTAAATTTCCTTCACTCAGCACTTTGTAATCCAATGAAGTTCTTTTCTGTCCATAATTTCGTGCATTTTGTGCAAAGTCTGTATTTATTTCTTCCTTTATTTGCCTCTCTGTACAGTTTTTTTATTTTTAACTGTAACGATTAAGCAATCCCTGAATTATGGGTGGCTGGCACATATCACATAACCTCACTTCATGGTAGCTACGAAAGTGAAAAGAAACTGCATGTGTATAAGCTCTTGGTTTGTAAAAGGTGCTACTGATCTGAATGTGTATATGGCCTGAAGTGACACAAGTGGCATCTGCAGCACACGCACATCAGTGCTAAAATTTCCCATTTAATTTTTAATTGGGTCCCTTCCACTGGTGTACTTGAAGATCACATAGCTACGTAGTAGCCTGGCTATGTTTCAGAACAAAGCCGAAATATCACACAAATATATACTCTTTAAAATGAATCCCTTTAATATGAATGCTGGTGAAATGTCAATCCAAGGATTCTTAATCTGCCTGCCCACGCAATACAGGGTGTTTCATAATGTACTCCGGGATTACAAAAATCTATTATAGGAAACTTGTAGGACACCTGTTTACAAAACCTGTACAGACAGAAGGAACAACTCAAAAATTTTTTCCCCAGTAAGTTGTTTTTCATCGTAGTTCACGTATCTGCCGCTAGGTGATGCGAGTGTATGTAGTGAGAAAATGGCCGCTCCGGGGGAGAAGTCATTTTGTGTGTTGGAATATCACACAAGTCTGTGGTTACTGTGCAACGTGCATTTCGTGCAAAGTACGCAAAGTACCACTGCCACGTGACCTCCCTGACCTAAGGCACAGATCATTGAAGCAGTGAAGAATATCGATGCACCCATGTTGACACGTGTGCGGCAAGAACTTGAACATCATATCGATGTGTGCCGTGTCACCCATGGTGCACACGTCGAACATCTCTAGTTGTCAAAAAAAAACTTTTTCAGTTTTCCTGTGACTATGAACAATTCCATTAAGGTAGGTCCTTTGGTTTTCTTGTTACAAATGTAATCATGGAGAACATTATGAAATGCCCTGTATTTCAAACAGTCTTCTTTTGCTTCCTCCTGATGTTAGGTGGCAGTTCCCAGACAGCAGTCATCTTCCATGTGAGTAGTTTGTTAACCAACACACCAAGAACCTACAACTGACATGCCATACCTCCCAGTATTATCTGTGTTCAGATCAGATCACGAAGTTTCCATTTTCCCTTAAGTGAACCAAGGCAGTTTCTAAAGCCAGCATTCCTCTATTTTTTTCAGAAGACTGCCTGATCTTCTGTTTCGCATGTCACTCAGCCATTCAACCATAACTTCTTCTCTTAATCATGCTGTCTCATTACATTTACAATTTTTCTTTTGGAAGAATATCTCTTCATGATAAATGATGTCAGTTTCCTCCCATTAGCCAGAACTGAATGCATCAGTTATTCTCAGTTTATGTCCTACTGTTGTGACAAGTAATGATTTTGATCCTTTCGCACCAACAGTATTGTCGGCCAGTGTATCAAAAGAAAGTGTTGATTTTATTTGTGTACCTTGTTCAAATGATGGTTTTGTGGGTTTTTATATCACTTAGATTACTGCATTTGCTATGACATTTCAGAGGAACAACGTAACATATATTCCTACACTAGCACCATGGCTCTTCAAAAGTGTCTGGTGTCACAGTGAGCACGATTTACGCACACACAGCATGGAAGGAATGAATGAAGGAAATGTACATGAAGAACTAATCGACATATATTTCATTCATGCTGCTTTATGTAATGTACCGCGAATAAGCCTTCAATGAAGATACTGTATTCCATAAAATGCACATTTTCAGATTTTGTATGCACAAGACTCTAGATGTATCTCTGAAACATAGAGCAAATACAATATTCTGAGTCGTGTCAACACCTAGGAGATCATTATCTGAGGAGCAACACCTCTTATGAAACTATGTACCCAGTTACTTATGCATACATTTACTTGACTGCAATGATTAAACAGATGAAGCTTATTTACACAAACTGTATGGAAACACAAAAGAATCCTGGATAGAGGGGACCGATCATTATATCAGCCAGAATATGCCCTTCTGATACACACACAACATGTCCACCTAAAATGCCAACAGAGGTCCTGATTATTTTAATAATTATGTATAAAAGTTAAACATTCTAATATCATATAGCCCCAAATAGATTTGGAAAAAAAGGAAATAACTTTTTACTGGAGACCAGTTCCATACATTTGTGGATGAAGTCAAACACAAATACTTCTGTGTGCTACAACAGTCTTCTGTTCTAAGGTACACATATATAATGAATATGAACATGTATTTTATGGCAAAATCTGTATCACACACAACAGTAACGAAACTTGCTGCTACTCTAGAACAAAAATACGCTAAGAAAATATGAACAAAAACATGATCTTTCATCATACTGACCAATCATCCTGTTAAAAGCACACAAAAAAACACTGTCAGCTCAAATATTTCAAAGATGTTACAAAATAAAGGCCACAAACTGCCACGCAGGATGAATATTTTCTGTATGTCAAATGAAAAAGTGATACACGCAGAATGTTCCACAATGTTCTGGCCAAACTTGAAGAGTGTGTTCAACAGGTCATTTGGAGCAAAAAATGTCTTACTAAACCATAGCTTGACACCCATACCAAGTTATATGCTAGTAAGGTGAGCTACCACTGTGAACTTGATCCAGTTCCTGCTTGTACACCGTCTTGGAAGTACAGTGGAGCAGTCAAAATGCCTACAAATGAAAAACATATATGCCCACACGCATTTTGTATACAGTTTCCGCATTGGAAATTGTACGGCGGCTGTTGTGGAATACTGACATTACCCACACTGCCGAACTCAGCAGCACTAAAAGTTCAAAACCATACACAGTATTGTAAGGAAGATGGGTTCCTTCACACAAGCGGGCAGAGAACGTCAATGGCCACATTGTGAACAATGTGATGTTCTGGCAGCACAGCTACAAAAACAAAGTACAAGCACACACTATTTCCAAGACGACTGATGTAGCACTGACACAGGTATGGAGAACTCGGCACAAGGATGGCTTCCATCCATATCACCTTCAGGACACTACACCTTTTACCTCGAGATCACGCCAAATGTGGACGGATTTGTAAATGGCTGCGACAAATGCTACAAATTCTGACCAACATTTTCTTCACAGGTCACACTCAATTTAGCCAGAATGTACTGCCAACATAAGGATGATGACCAACGGCACAATGAGTGGCAGGACGCACACAGTATGACAGTGGGCATTCTGACCTTGAGCTAGAACAACCTGAAAACTTCAGTGTTGTAAATTTTTAAAATGATGACAACAAAAGCGAGTTTTGAAAAAAAAAACTTTGTTCGGTGTTACATAAAACTAGTTCATACCCTGATAATGGTGTCAAAAGACACAGTATTTTATTAGACTTTTTTTACTCCCAACGACCCGCAGAACACGCTCCTAGACTTTGGCCATTACATCATGGAACATTCTGTATAACTGCAGTTATGATCATGCCACAGATCACGCAATTAGATACTGCCTTTTATATACAGATTTAATTACATCAAAGACCATATGGGATTTATGGCAGACATACTGGCACTGGGGAAGATTTCAATCTTGACTGAGGTACTGGCTATTCTGACCAATGTGTTTTGTGTTTTTCCTTAGTCATGCTAAGGAAATAACAGGAAGTCCACAATCTCTTCTTCGCCATTCAAATTCACCCAGGGAACCCACTCCAAACTAAAGAAAATTCATAATTAACAATATGTCTTTACATAACTAATGGAGCAAAATTATACTTGGGAGAGAGTAAGGTAAAGGTAAAGTGATCCCGTTATAGGCCCAGTGTGGCCCAGAGGGTGGGTAGAGGTATAGCTCTACTCTTCCATGACCGTGGCACTAGAAGAGGGTGAGTGGTCAGCAGCACACCCCAGCCACACTTTACCCCCGGGAAAGACCCCATACCCACTGTATAGGAGGCCAGGTGGGCCCCGGGGCCGGTCTGGATGGGCAGAAAATCTCGTCCTCACCGGGATTCGATCCCGGACCGTCCAGCCCGTAGTCAGTCGCTATACCGACTGAGCTACCCAGCCCACGCTCTATTGGTATCCCTTAAATTTAAAGGAAACAAGTACATAATGTAGAGGTACAATCATGCTACATGTGTGGCACACTAGTGTATTTCTTACTGCTACAATTATGCCATCTGTTGCACACTAGTGTACATCTTACTAGTACAATTGTAGTTAATGTCCATCACACTCCTACAAAAGCACTACCTGCGGCACACTAGTGTTTGCACCTTACTGGCACCAACAAACTTGGCAAAGTTCACGAAGTTCAATGTTTCAGCAGCCGATACGACACATATTCACAGATCACAACCCAACACCTGATTCACCTTTCATAGTTGTCCTCTGCGTACCTGGCGGCAGTCCTGTCATTAACACCATATAACCAACGTAGTTAGAAAGCCACATAATAAAAAGAATGAAGCAAATATTTCTATTCATCCCAACTATCCAGCTTTCCCCAGATTTATCTGGAATATCTTTATATATTCCTTTCACAGCCAAATTTATTATTCAATGAAGTGATGTATCTGTGAAGACTGTCACTTTCTGTGCCACATCCTCAATATGAACCATGTTCCAAATAAAGCTTCACAGTACCTTTCATTACCATCAGTACATCAACCTTTTGGTGCCGGAATTATTTTTTTTATTTTAGCACATCCTGTATATAAAATGTGAATAATACAGGAACCAAATGCGTTAGAATTATGAAACAAACTGCATTTTGAAGAGAAAAAAATGGAGAGTATGTACCATGTTTAAAATATTCAGTAACTATATTTGTTGAATAAATATATAAAATGCAACTTTAGAGGTTAGCGGTGCGGTACGACCACTATAGTTGACATTAGGCGTCAAAAGGTTAAGAAAGAATGCATTACACCATGGTAACAGCAACAGCAGCAAAACACAATGTTTGGAGCAATATTCAGGGCTAAATATGCTAAGTTTCCAGCCTGAATTATGTTTCCCAAACACACACTCCAGTTTCGCCTTCAAAAAGCCTACTATCAGCTCTGTTCAATCCTTGTAACATGTGAATTCAGCATCCTTTAAAACTTCTTTACGCAACCCTGCTTATAAAGGTTTCTCGCATAAGATGTTAGAATATTTTAGTACCAAAATTTTTCCACGTGATTAAAATACATGTTTCCTGCTTCAGAAGCACCAAACGTTCAGGACATAACAATCTTATCGCCCAATTTAACATTTTTTGCATCAAAACCTTACAAAATTCCCACTCATTAAACTAGTCACCAACAAAGTGATGAAATGACAACCCTCAGTTCATAAAAACCTATGTCCAAGGTCATTTTCACCAGGGAAAAGAGGTAAAAAGAAGCAACACCAAGTTAATCTGTGGAAACATGTGGTGGGAAATGACATCACATTCCAACTGCACTGCAATTGTTCAACACATGTGCAATTCATACGTGATGCAAAGTCATGGTGCAAGCATAATCCGCAACAATGACCAGGCATGGCTTTAATTGAGCATGTTGCTACTGTTAAGTAACTGTGTTACTTTAATTTCAATAATTTGAAGTATTCTGTGTACAAAACTTCTCTGACTTAGAATTGTTTGTGCACAGTTTCTCTTCCTGAAGAGCCATTAATTACCAAACATATAATCAGCATGGTAACTAGACAAAAAACAACGAAAGGTATGCAGCTGTCAATTCAAGAAAAGCTGCACATCATCAACAAAGGTACTGTGCTACAAATCGGTAGGTCGTTGGTTCGATCCCAGCTGGTGTCAGTGGATTTTTCATCGACATAAAATCCTTCCGATAACACTATGGCCCTGGGGCTGACTCAACCTCTAACAGAAATGAGTACCAGGAGCATTTACTGGGGGTAAGGGCAGCCAGTGCATATGGCTGACAGCCTACCACAATCCTGCGCCATTGTTACAAAATCTGGGAACCTTAATTTCCTGGAACCCTCTGGGCCCTTCTGGGCCTGTAACGGGACTGCTTTACGCTGTGTCAAGAGTGTCATTTAAAAGTATCATTTACAGAATAGTGGAGAAATTTAAAATAACAGGCTCAGTGCCGGACAAAAGGAAAATATGATAGAATAATACTTTAATTTCAGAGAAACTGGATGATATCCTTGCTTCACTCAATTATTATACCAACTAATGCACGAATATAAAATTTACACATTAAAACACTAAAACTGCTCCGACATGTTTCGGTCCTAAGACGATCATCACGGAGTGCCCTGCTACGGATGTGCATTCTGTGCTTCGCACAGAATGCACATCCGTAGCAGGGCACTCTTCGCAACATAACATTATACAACATGGCATGCTGCCACAATACACTACTAGTACAATGAAGTTAATTTATGACTGGTTTTAATGTGGCTTTTAATGTGACTTTAGCAAGAACAAGTAATACAGCTACTTGATGATGCTCTTAGGACTGAAACATGTCGGAGCAGTTTTAGTGTTTTACTGTGTAAATTTTATATAAGTGCATTAGTTGGTATAATAATTGAGTGACTCGACAACATGCATGGTGTAACAATGAAAACAGGTAATGCCCAACAGGCAAGAATCAACAACAACTATAAAAATCCTTGCTTCAATTGACACAAACCCCAGACAATCTTTGCACTGGCTGGCTCTTCAAAGTGGGTGCCAAAATCCCCAGTTCTCAAGGCAGTAGATCTTTTACAGCTACACCCATTATGCAATTACAGCAGTAGGACAATTCCTCTAAACAGGGAAACAAGAAGCCAGTAATGAAGGTGGTTTCCAGAATAGGCAGGCAATGGATTTCCTGATCTGGAACTTGTTTTCTTGGATGCAGTATGGTGCCAGAATAACAAACAACAATGTTCAAAAAATCCCAATGCAGTTCACAGGCCTTACAGTCACAGTCCCTTGTGCTGTGAGTGCATGCAAAATCATTGGGCTTGTTTTTCAAAGAAATCATACACAATTTGTAGACTATGGCTTCCTTGATCTCCAGGTTTGAATCATGCAATTATTATAAGTGAAAACACTGAAAGGTGGTGTTTATGTGAACAATCTATGTAATTTGCAAGGATGTGGAAAGAAATTTCTAATATTTCGTGTGTCCAGAAATATTTTCAGAAGATTCCAGGCTTGCTTAGAAGCTGGAGGTTGGCACTTCTATAAATAAGGTCAGTTGAATCGCGGGGTAAAAGTGGACTCTAAATTTCTGATATATGCTGGCTTCCTATGTGATTAAGCTGCCATGACAGCTGCCTTGTTGAGGTGCATGACTGATGGCAGTCAGTGTACAAAAAACATTAGTCAGAATAGCTGGTAATCAGGTACGATTCCAACTAGGTACCCTTAAAATGTGACTGACCTGTCAACCAATGCCTTACACAGCACTAAACATGAGAAACAATGAGCACTGCAAATGGCTACCAGTGCACTTTACACTGAAAATAAAAAGAACTGCCCAATGGCTCCATAAAGAAATACATCACTTAACTTACCCCCTTTCCCTGATAGACTCAAGTTGCTTATTGCTGAGTCTCCTAGGCTCTCCTTTCGAGTCCACAGCAACAGCATCCAGCTCATCAAATGATGGTGCAAGAAACAGGTCACGCATATTCAGGTGTTTATTGCTTCTTCGTGCCAGGGAGAGAGACGAGCCACTGTTATCGGTCGATCCGACGACACTGCCTCCATGGAACTCAGAGTTATTCCCTCCTGTTGAGTTCTGATGTTGGTGTTGGTGTATTGGTGGGTTTGACACGGTAAGAGGTGGAGGCAGGATAATAGGGAATGTCTTCCAATGGTACAGAAATTGTTCTGCAACCTGTAACATCATATTTGATCAGTGAAGGTAAATTGGCTGGGGTGTGAAGCTGACCATTTGGCCCCACCAGGTGCAGAAGTGAAGAATGCACAGTGCTGTATCTCCCACGTGCCCTCAGAGTATGGTGCTAAATCAAATACACCCAGCCCTTGTTCTATGTGCCAGATGTGTTTCTTAAGAAGTGGGTATAAATCAGAAGGTGTCAATCAAAAATTATATTCCCATCAGATATACAGAATTACCACTAACTGAATGCAGCCAGCCGAAAGGCACTAACCCTATAAAGAAAAAATGTATCTCTTTTACATACAGACTCAGTGCATACTGCGCACTAAACACTCTCTGCCGCAGTCATGCAAAACCAGTGCGTTAATGCCGTACAAGACAAAAGTTGCCAGTTGTTCTGAGATCCATAAAAAACACATAAAGGCAATGTGAGCACCGTGAGCACCATGCAAAATTTTCAAATGTTAATCCTGTTGCTAGGTAAAGCAATCACTAGGCTCTGAAACGTTCAACTTAAAATAAGACAGCACAAATTAAGAAGTGGTGTAAACTGGCAAGGGGCGGTATGCACACCGGAATCCTATGTGACGTTCCACTACTCTGTCCCCTGAAAGCATCAGTTCCTACGTTCACCTTCCATTTCTCTCAGCACTACATTTTTTCACTTAAGGGAGAGCTTAACTCCATACAACTGTGTACTTTTTGAGAACCAACGGTTCCTAACCTACTCAAAAAATTCCTACAGGTCCATTACAATGTTCACAAGGGCCCACCACCAGTATGTCACCTCAACTATGCCTAGGCCTTTCAAACGGTATCTTTCCTTTGTTTTTTCCCACCAAAAACCTGTACACATTTCCCCCTTCTGCCCCAGACAGTACATGCCTCGCCCATTTCGCCCACCTTCAGTTTGTTACCCTAATAATATCTGATGAAAGGTACATATGATGAAGCTACTAATCACAAAACTTTCTCCAGTCTCCTGCTACCTCCTGTTGCTTGGGCCCAACTATTCTCCTGAGCGCCCTGTTCTCTAACACCCTGTATGTTCTGCCCTCAATGTGAGAAAACAAGTACTAAACTCACACAACACAAAAGACAAAATCACATTTTTGTATACTCTGATATTTGTGTGTGAAAGCAAAAGATTCTCAACGGAATGGTAGCAAGCATTCCAAAACTTAATCTGCCTTTAATCAAGGTAGTGATTCCTGCATTGAACATAATCTGATCATGCAATTTTGTCACAATAGCAAAGAATTTTTGGTATCCATTAACAAACACAAATCACCTCAAACAACTAAACAACAAGCAACTGATCAAGAAGGACTTGTCCATCAATATGTAAACTGGCCTTCTGGAAAATGTTCCAAAAAAAGAAATGTGCGACACAAATGTTTATTTTCTATATGGAAAGTCCTCTTAATGTGGTGAATATTTAACAGTTACAAACTTAGATATTCCAAATCGTTTTAGCCCAGATAAAAACAAGAGTTATGTATACCCAGTGACTTCTCACAGATCATCGGTCAGTGGCACACCGAGGGGGGGGGGTTCAATTTCCCCCCCCCCCGAAATTCCGAAGGCCCTCCAAAATCATACCAAACTTAACCTGATTGTGAAAACTGTTAAAAATTGCTGAATTTAGGATGCCAACACTCCAAGATGTTCGGATAAAAGGCAGTAAAATTCTAAAACTACTGCCAGTTCGCAATTGTTTTACATTAACAATGACAAATAAATTGGTTGTCATCATAAGTAGTCTTAAAGTGCCAAAAATTAAGAAAATTGTACTATATGAAATGAAATTTCTTGTACCAAATTACAGCTGCCTCCAGAACCCCTATCTAGGGGGCTCCTGCCCCCACATCCCCGTTCTGTCCTCAACTGAATTTGTTCAACCTCCTCCCCGAACAAAATTCCTGGGTACGCCACTATCATCTGTTAATTAATACAGGAGCCCACCAATCACAGCATCATACCCCATACAAGCCATCTAGAAGCTACACACACAAGACCTCGCTGAAAGACATACAAGTAACAGCCAGTCCAGTTCTCCTACCTTCAGTTTACATGAGCACCATTTTATTTCAGAGAAAACACAGTAGTTACAAAAGCAGCAATGAGACTTCAAACCAAAGTTTGTCTTCCACACTCACTCAGTTTCCGAAATAACTTACTAACAAAAGTCTGCTGCTTTAAGCTTCAGTGTATGTGCAAGTTGACCCGTACACCTCACCAGTGAAACAAATATGTTAACAGAAATAACAAGTTACTTATGAAACAGGAAACTGTATTACTGCACTGCACAGCACAGCATACATGCCCTTGTTACCTTCCTATATAACAAGTCTTGAAGGCACACTGCTGTAACGTTGCCAAATAATAATTCAGTTGTTATTCAATAAGCAATAAACAATTACATCATAAGAAAGATTATGCTCCAGTTTATGTTCTGTATGGAAAACACGTTATTACAGAATTTAAGGTACAACAGCCCTCTGACACATACATTTCAAATGAGCCAACAGCTAGTTTTGAACTTGCATTTCCTAGAAACAATTCCTTCTAGACAGAGGCATCAAGGATCTTAATAGCAGTCAAAGGTTCAGTCAGGTGGACTAGCTGTTGAGATTCGGACGTGTGCCGGTGAATGGATGATGGGAGGTGGAAGGGAGGCAAGAAACAGTAAAGGGATGACATAACCTTAACTGTTCTGTGTGCCAAGCTATAAATAATGAGCACCCGCAAGAGTATTGCTTAATACCACAAATATGTTCCAACCTTACATTGCAACACACTACAAAACATGACTGGCTTACATCCTTGATGTTCTGCACCAACTGCACCACCTCAATGGGAGCCCCTTGCAGATGTACGTCGAACTTCACTGGTTCCCTCTGTCAACAAAACAAAACAGCTGAATCATAATAAAAATATGCGCCGCTGAAGCTAACCATGGTACTATATGTATATACATACACACTTCTTACCTACGCAAGTCGCACAAATCTTCTGAGTGAATTGTTTTCAACACCGTCATAGCAACGTTCTAAGTATTATAATGTTCCTAACTGTCAGGCACCCTCTACACTCTCAGTTAAACTGAGGGATTTTACTGTGTGACGTCATAACTGACGGAAAAAATGAGTAAACTGCGCAGTTTTGAAAGGCAATAATAGCACAGACCTCAGAACTGTCCTTTCCAGTCGTCTTTCACACACCGAACTGTGCAGTTCACTCAGGGAATCCCACAGTTCCCTCAGTTTACCTGCCAACACCACGATGGCATCATCTCAAGGCACATCCGCTTCTAGCAATTCATTCAGCAGATCAGCGTCGCGTGATATATTCCTTTTCAGATACCACTTCTTACTGCACATTTTACACTTTCTTTTCTTCTTTTCGGATAACATTATGGCCGATGTGGCTAGCAAACAGCAAAACGAAAGCCTTGTTTTTATCCACCATAGTCACACGCACAAGAAGACACAAAGAACTGACGAACCTGATGGGAAACCTGTGCTGTGCCAGAGAACATTCAGTTCAGTTTTTCGTGCAGTTTTTTTACACAGTTAAACTGCACCATTTAACTTAGAGTGTATGGGGCACTTTAGGTTCATGGGAGTGTACAATGCACAAAAATACTTTGCAGCAGTTTCCAAGGACACATTGATCCTTAAACTCTGGACATTATGGTAGTTATTAATGAAATTTTTGGATTAGGAAATATCAAGTTGTCAATTTACATACTTTACAACAATCACTGATATGCAAAACAATGTACCGTCTTACAATACTGACGCAATTTATATGATATGGTTACTTAACTGTACGTCAGATGCCATGCAATGGGCACTGAACCAGTTAGCTTTACACCCACGCAATAAAGTTGACAAAAAATAACCATCAGTGTGACATCCAACTCATGAAAAAAAAAAGGGGGGGGGGGGGGAAAGCCCACCAAACCCTACCAAATTCCTCTTAAAAACACCGGAACCTTTCAAAAACCCAAATAACCCACCCAAAC
>Ga0136643_10011109_pt1 | contig 13341 bp, 9 predicted proteins | sample TergutLab28metaG_FD_96883 | JGI IMG/M metagenome (GOLD analysis project Ga0136643, IMG submission 96883) | Labiotermes labralis P1 segment gut microbial communities from Petit-Saut dam, French Guiana - Lab288 P1 (version 3) (version 3) | ecosystem: Host-associated > Arthropoda: Insects >...
ATATGTCTATATACATATATGTCTATATACATATATGGTTCTCCGTTATTTTCCACATAAGTTAAGTGTAAGGACGATCGACACCTTCAGGTTCTCCTCATCACGCATGGTTATGCTCCTGTTGTTTGGAAGTACTTCACTTCACTTCCCTTCACTTCACTTCGCTTCGCTTTCCATCATCACTCTATCTGCGCAGTACATGACATGTTTGTTACAACTGACTCGTATGATTGTGCCTGTTGCGGCTTCCATTCTATGCATTTCGCTGTAAATTGGAGTTTTCAGTTGCCTGTTGGGACACAGTCTGTGTGTATTGTACAGAATGAGCTTTGTTTGAGCAGTTTGAGCAGTTTGAGCAGTTCGTACTGCCTGAAGATGTGTTTGTACATGAAGTCGAAACTCCACAGCATCAATTAACGTGAGATAAACAGTGTGACGTAGTTGTGATTGGCGGTCTTATTATTATTATTATTATTATTATTATTATTAGTAGTAGTAGTAGTAGTAGTAATAGTAGTAGTATCCTATTATCTGGAAGGTAACCGCTGTCCTCAGTATAGTGCCGATGTTAAGAATGAGTGAAACTCTACCTCCACTCCCCCCTTTACCTGCATGGCCCGCACAGGGGCAAGTTTATTTTTTTTTTACTGATGCTTCCAGTACAGAAATATCATTCCGCAGTTTGTAACGCTCTGTCAGACCTTTAATATGGAGACACAAACACGCATGTTGGTAGCAGGAATTACACAATACAGGCGGGCCCTAAAGAAAACAATTTTTAAATTGTTTAGTGAAGCAAAAAGGGAGGAAGGAGGTGGAACAGCGCTGACCTGAAAGGGAAATAAAGCTGCGTGTAAGCGGATTTGCCAGACACTTCACCTCCAGTTAAGGTGCTCATCACCTCTCAGCCTATTCAGACGAACCATTTTGCTAAGACGCTTTAGAATCGGGTTAAAATGTTCCCTTCTCAACTTCGTGCCTAGAGACTTTACTCTCCTTTGGTAATTTGTAATGACGTAATTGACCAAGGGGTAGAATGGATACTAAACGGAATAAGAAATCGAGTTATTTATTCACGGTGTTCATAGCTGTGTATTGCTTAGCCTGTCATGCTGCTGTTAGTCACGGAACAAGCAAATATTTAACGCTTTAAGAACTTGAGTTAACCTGAAATATTGCTGAAAGTTCAGTTCGTGCCTCGTAGTGAATATAATTGTTCTGGTTGCAAACCGCAATCAGCTGCTGCTCTGTAGGGCAGTAATCTGACGTCACACACAGCACATGAGTACACTTTGTGGGTACAAAACAACCTGATGGTACATAAAATAACCACTGGGCTTTGAGATGTTAAAGTGTGACAAAAGTCAGTTTCTTCACCCAAGAATTTTCGAACCTAAACTGCGCCTGTTGTAAAGACAGTGCAAGAATTGGCGTGTCTGCAGGTTGTCTTGAGACTGGTCACGTGATGTGAACTGGGCAGGATGTCGGACACACTGCGGTAGTTGCTGGTGTCCTAGGGAAGTGCGAAGTCGCAGACGCGACATTTCTGCACAGTGTCGGTATTCACACACTTGACTGCAAGGTGATCAACAGATGCAAATACGTGCAAGTGTAACATCAACGCATGGCTGTTCACTTCAAACCAGTTATTATTCATTATGGTGCTTTGTCATAAATTCGTTGTCACGGTTGGTTTGACAGGCTGAGTACAATCGTGCAGCCACTGCATCATGTCACAACAGACATAAGTGGAATTTGCACATTGGAGACAATAGTCAACTGTATGTATCTTCAAGCTCAACTCTCCAAAGTAATCTGAAAGTAGGTGGAAGATCTCCACGTGACGTCACTGATCAGCACATTTTCTCCAAACTCTGTAGATTGAGAGCTATACTTTGCTTATCGGTTTAAATGAAGTTTTCCCGAATTTTGCACATTTTACTTCCGGTTTGGATAAAATTCGGTAAAGGAAAAGTCCTCTCAACGACTAGGTGTAGTGCAAGTCACACTTTCTGAAGGGGTGGATATGAATCTCTGTCCGTACCTGCCCTGCTTCCACCTGGTTTGGCTGAAATCAGCGGAACATCTGTGACCTTCGTGCAATCAGGGGCACGAGAGACGATGAATTACGTTGATAAGTGCACTGATTGTTCTCTGAAGCCTGTGATACTCAGAGCAGAGCAGCTGGATACGTCTGTGCACTACGTCTTGCAGTGCACCGCTTGCAGTTTTAACTGAGATGGGGTGTGTTTACTGTGCGGTACGAACTGATTTCCTAAATATAATTCTTATTGTAACTGGAGCGCCATGGCTCAGGCGGTTAGTCCCCGGCCTGTCACTGCAGAGGCCCGAGTTCGATCCCAAGACAGTCCATTTGTGATACATGGTCTAAACAATGACACTGGTACAGGTTTTTCTCCGGGTACTTCGGTTTTCTGTTGTCGATATCACTCCACCAGTGCACCATATTTGACTTTATCCACATGTTGTTCTTAACATAAGGACAAAAGGCGAAACCTGGGAACCATATACAAGCAGAATACGGGAGCATCGGACAGGAAACTATTTTAACTGGCTTTTGTTAGAGGGTTAAAGAAACTTGTGTCTTCCGATGCAGACATCAAGAACCCACCTTTTAATCTTTACACTGGATTCCTTTTGGTGTCTATTCAACTACCATGGCTAGTGTAGATTGTCGATGTATAATCGTCGCCGTTGCTTCAATCCTGGTACCCATTAGGCAAACTGCCGAACTCAAAAAGCAGTACAACGGAAGTTCTGCAGCCTAAAGACCCCATGAAAATGCCGGCAAGAAGCTGTGTTCCTTGTTTATTGCAGTGTCTCTATTTAGCTCTCAGAGGAATTGCAAGGGCTAGTGATGCTATATGGCGGTCCGGTGTATTGCCAGCGTCCCACCCATTTTGCTACGGATTGGTTTCTCTCGCCACGTTATATAGTTCAGGGAGGTCCCTGTGCCAGTTAACACAGTCGCTAGCTCCCATGAGTCTGTTCGCAGCAACCCTCGTCTAGCCGTCTTCGTATCTAGAAGGAGGCTGCGGCACTCTTGTTATCTGCACTTTGCCGGTCATCTTGTGTTTTTTGGTGTCAAATCCTAACCCCTACGTTGCGGACGGCAAATACATATTTAGCAAATAGCGGAGCGACAGAAGGCAAAGTTTAGCGAAGATTTTGTGTTCATAGGGAGGTCGCTTGGAGGAATACCGTACTGTGTTCCGGCGTGTGACGTCGTTTGTTCTAGGAGAAAGGTACCGAACATTCGGAGGAGCGTTGTGCACCCTTCTTCAGGGCAGATAAGTTCCACTAGATTACATAACGCCAGAACCCAGACGACAGTCTCCGTTAAAAGATCAGTCCTGAAACTGGCAACTTTGCATGCTGTCTTGGTGTATGGGGTGGAATTGGAGTGTGAAAATTGTTATTATTGTGATACGCACAGTATTGAGCGTACAAAACAAAACAAGTTACGTCACGTTCCACAATGCAATACAAGGAAACAGATATTTACATCAGTTTCATAACTGCCTTCATAGTATTATACATTGCTTGTTTGACAGTGTTTTTAAATACCTCCTTTTCCAAGTAATATTTACTTCTTACATATTGAGGACATTTCAGGATTCTGATCTAATGCTTTCGGAGCGTCGTTAGCATATACCAAGATCTATGAGGAATTTAGGTTCACAACAAAACTTTACCATAAATGCTAATTGCACCCTACATATTACACGACAGTACATCGGAACTTAACATATAGTACCGGTGGCGCGCACAATCACAGCAGTCAGTAAGCGCACACCGTCACAGCACATCGCCTGCGTCACATCAAATTTTGTAATCAGATTTTTTAAAAAGTTTTTTAATTGAAAATAATTATAAGATTTTTAAAAATATCCTTAAAATTTTGAAACTGTTTTTGCTTTTACATTTTGCATAAATTACATTTTAATGTATATTTATATAAAAGGGGCACATCTGCAACTTACGACTTTAGTTGCTGTATTTGTTTCCAGTTCTTGTGTTGTGCCCTGATGATTACCCGAGTTTTGGGCCGAAACCAGTTGCTATTTAAATCGGAAACTGCACTTTACTGCAGTCTGGCGATTCCCAGAATGGAAACAGTGAAGTGGCTGACCTTGTAATGGAACATAATTTTCTGTGAACCAGAACTGATTATCAGAAGGCTTTCGACGTCACTGGTGCTACTGCTACTGCTACGAATATTACAGCAAATAATAATGATGACGTAAGCTTCTTGTCCTAACCATAGTGACTAGACTACAGGATCACTGAACCTTCTGGCGAAAGTGTAGCAGCGGTAGAGAGACAGGGACGCGAACCTGGACCCTCATCTCGAACTAGTGCCGAAGGAATGCGGGGAAATACACCTGTGCTCCTCCCCCGTGTTTTCTGACCATTAACTTCGGCTGTCGTGTTACTGCCGCCAGTACTGCTGTTACTGGGGTCCTGCTGCATGTATCGGTACTGCCACAGCTAACTAAATTGAAAATAATGATCTGAGTTTGTAAGGAAAGTCTGCATTCTGTGTGAACTGTCTACCGCGAGTGCACCTTAACAACGTCCACGACTCACCTGCGGTGCTGTGCTACTAAGGCAATGAAACTGTCGTTACTCTGTCCCCATGCAGCTTTATCTGCTTCTGCTCAGTCATTTCAGAATTCATGTGACCCAATTCAGCCACACTGCGAAAAGTAGGAACCAGCCAACTTCCCAGAGCGCTGTGACAATGCAAAGTACAGCCATCAGTTGTGTCAGTGTCTGTCAGTCGTCGGTGGTAACAGAAAAGCTACAAAACTGTCGCTCTTTGTTTTAATAATTAGGCTACTTGAAACCCCTAAATGTAATCTAAAAGCATTGTAAGAGAAGTTGGTACATAGACCACATACTTACTTTACTTTACTTAATTACGTACTCCACGGGGCAGAGTCCTTGAGAAGCTAACTGTTTCTCAGCTAGTCATGAAATTAACCGTATTTTATGGAACCCGAAGGTTGCTAACTGCGTCTACAAGTGCCCGCCACCTGTCTCTATCGTGAGCCAGGCCAATGCAATCCAACCCCCCCCCCTTCCCAACCCACTTCCTGAAGATCCGTCTGACCACACAGTTGGCACTCTAAATTGAAGGGTTAGTTATCATTTGTTTGTGCGTTATGAGCGGAGATTTGGCGGTGTGGTTCACAGCAAGGCACTGAATAGTTCTATACGCCCTCTGGCCGACTGCTTAATTTTTAAAACTTTTGAAATTTGAGTTTTATGCAGGTTTTTAAAATGGTATGCTCTTGCGTATTTTCGGTAGATAATGGAATTGCAGTTGGTGCCTCTTGGTAGTGAGAAACTGAGACACCTCTGACACAGAAGTGCTGTCTTATGGGGTGTGACACCGTCTGGTTTGGTACAAATGTACCGGGTTCTCGAAGGCGCATGCACTCTCTTTCTTTAGGCAGAGTAAAGCTGGACACAGTCAGTTCACTTGCACGACGTCACATCTCAGTAAACGCTGCCAGAGCTTCAGGTCTCGCCTGCTGCGAAAGGCCTGGCCTCTAGTGTTTGTCTCGTCTGGTCTGATATCAAACAGAACCTGTAACACTTTTTAGTAACAAAAGATAATTATTGAAACCAATCGACCAACCAAACATAATGTCTGCACACTGAGAGCTAGCATTAAAATGTTATTTCCGTCATGTTGCGGCGCTTGCTGGACGATATTCAGGGATTTCAGTCACTCACATTGTGCATTGTTAATGGCTGTACATTTGTAGCTATACGTGAGTTAGCGATGTGTAGCTGTCGTGACTGACCGCACGGTGTCTTGAGCTTAGGTTTTGATACATTTTTATGAAGTTTAAAGTTTGTAACTACAGTGAATTCTGGACAATCACGAGAATTGTTTCTTATGAATTTCCGTCTGCGTAATTTACATTTGGTGTGCTAATTCACCGTTAAACCATGTTATGTCTTCTTCATTGTAATTGGCTCTGTTTTTACGTCCATTTCCTATTCTAGACACCTCACCGTTATTTTGAACTACATCTAATGCCCAGATTAATGTGGTGTAATGCAGACCGTTAATAAGACAGTAAACAAAGGGAGGTTTATTGCCGTTGTCTGGAGTGCAGAGGTGGTGCATTGTTACTTCTTACTGTAACCGTTGCACTGTAAATATGAACAATTAGACACATTACTGTTTGTTCTCCAGTCGCTTTATGGACTGTTGGTATCTTACTCCGACATCTTGGAAGCAAAGTAACATTTCGTATATTGGCGTTGTGTTTTGCACATTTTACGGTACTGCCGTGCACTTTTATAGTCTCTCCTTCCTAGCGAACTCTCTCTTCCCTCAGAGATCCTCCCCACTCTTACCGCACTCAAGATCTTCTCCACCCCTGCCTCAATAGTCAACGTTTGGCTTTTCCTTACCCCCTTGAGAATGCTCGGAGCCCAACGTCCGCCTCGCCTGCACGCGAGTGTGTGTGTGTGTGTACAGTACGTTGGCATCCCTGTCTGTGTGCAGAACGCAGCTACAGACCTATGAAGTAAGGTCCGGATTTAAGAAAGAGGGTGAGAGGAGGAGGGAAATATGAGACAAAAAATGTTTCTCTACAGGGCGTTTATAGCATTTAACTTGCAAATGTTGTGATGCGATTTTCTGCTGTGTGTGTGTGTGTGTGTGTGTGTGTGTGTGTGTGTGTACTCTCTGTTGCCGAGAGCTGGCAGTCGTCACCTCATCGTCTGTTTTTATTGCTTTTACTTTTTCAGGCTTTCCTTATGTATTCTTCCGCATTGTTCAAATTCTTCAAAAACAGTTGCTGTTTCTTGTATCTAACGGCTTGTACTTCCAGCCGTTAATATCGTTTTTAGGAATGGGCGAGGAAAATTCTTTGTATGTGTTTGTCGCCTTTTTGGCAGCGCATAAATGAACGGTGTTTGAGAAGATAAATTTGGCGGGAAACCCTCAGTGAACACGTTCACTTTGAGAATAGCGGAGGATGTATGAGGGTAACTTTGTGACAGGACTTTCGGTGGAATCCGAGGATGAGGACCTGATGGACTGAATCACGTTCGTGTCTAAAGTAGCTTGTTATTGCCGGTGTGTAACTTCGAGTGTCATGTAGCTAATTTGATGACATCGTATCATTCAGGTGTGCTTCTTACCTTGCTGCTACTAACATTCATTGTATGAACAGTGCAGATCAGGGGTAGCTCAGTCAGTGCCGTGAGTAGGATGTGGGCTGCGCGTACCGAATTGCACCAGAGGCAAGAGGTTTCTCTGTTCTGCAAATTTTCCAGTCTGGTCCTGGAGCCGGGGGCACTTTATCCTTAGTTCAAGCGGTCGGGGTGTTAAGCTGACCACTCACATTCACCCAGTACCGAGTGTACGAATAAATGGAGTTATATGTCGACTCCCTCCCTATGAGATCTAGGCCTGTACAGGGACGACTTAACGTTTTTTTATCGTTAATGTCGTTACATGAATGACGGTGGTCATTTACGTGTTTGCCTGTCGCGAGAGTGAGTGTGCTTGCTAATGGAGTGCTCTGTTTGGTGAGCCGGTCATACCGTAATGCGCCTTAGATGTGCTCTGGCAGCATACCTAATGAGCACCACGAGTGTGGACACGAGAGTATCACGTGTGCTCGTTATGTGATGTTACGTTATGTTATGTTAATGTGTCACGAGTGCCATGTTATATAACCGTTTGTTATTGAGCATTAACCCCACAGTGCTGTTCGTAGCGACTGGTCAATAATTTTAAGACAAAGTTGTGATTGTGAGCAGTCAGAATTGCGAAACATCCAGTGGAAACAGCAGTTTGTTGTATTATTGTCAACGGCATGTTTCGGCCTACAACACAAGAGTAAATGTAATTATATATATATATATATATATATATAGTTTTAAATGGTATTCAGGTCTCAGAACCTCACAATGTTATGTATATATACATATATACATACATACATATATACATACGTACATAGATACATACATACATATGAAACACTGGAAGAACAACCTTCGAATTAAAATTTGTATAATTATGTTGATAGTTGAAAGGCTGGATCATGGATATGTCAGTCTGAAATAATTTGAGACCCAAAAGACATTACCCTAAATTAACAACAAATACCTCTTTAGCGGTATTTACAAATCTACATTCCCTGATTGTGGCAAGGCGCATGTTGGCCAGAGTGACAGAAGCTGTACTATGGCATGTAAGGACATTTTCTCTCTTTTAGAAGTAATAACTTACCTCAAAATTCGCACAACGCCTGATATAATATGGCCGCCATTCTGTTGGACAAGATGCAGATCTTTTAACAAAATGGGGACGCATGGATACGATTGATAGATTGTATATTTACGAAGAAACTATTGAAGATAACTAAATGACAGTTGTCCTGTACAACTGAACTCGAAGGTAAAGGCCAGTTATGTAAGACGTAGCCCCTCCCCTCCTTCCACAATCCTTTCGTAACGTTCTTACAGTCGACCTGCAGACACCGACATGCTCAGATGTCTCTCTCTCTCTCTCCACAAGTTTGTCTCGTTGTAATAATTTGGAAGTATGCAATCTCCAAGTGAATTAACAGCGGAAGGAACCAGTTTCCAAATAACAGTGCAAAGCTCTGCCTGTATTTATAATCTCCGATACACGCAAGTTTTAAAAAGAATAAGTCTTCTCAGACTTTCCTTCTATATACACTCAAATTTAATTCACTTTGTGCCACTTTAGGGTACGTTCGTCGGTAATGTCAAAATTTAGACGATCTACTGAAACGCCGTATCTTCGATTAAATTCCATCTGCAGTACGCGCGAGCGCTATAAATGTACGCAGGCGCACACTGTTAGGCATTACTGTTTATTTTGTAGTGATATGTTCTTGGTCCAGCCTTTTTAAGGACTGTCAACAGTTACACGCATTATATCCGCCATGCTGTTCTTCCAATGTTTCAGTACCTGCAACAGAATACAAACTGTGAGGGTCTTAGATCTTAATTCCAAACAGATCTGAATAGGCTAGTAGAACTGTTGCTGCATACATGAAAGGGTACATTAAAAAAAAAACACGAATTGTGTTCGAAGGATGAGCTAAATTTTATCTTGGACAGATATTTCAATCTCCGCCCTTGATTTTGTGGTTACTTATTGTCAGATTCTGAGAGAATTGGCTTAGCGTGTTTGTTTTTGGGGCAGTAAAATGCAGCATGTGGAGCGCAGTTAGACCCCGTGTGCCAGTTGTGGATCGGTTGACAGAAGTGCGTTTTCCTGTTGTGTGCAAGCAGTAAAGAGTAGTGAAATACATGGCGCTCGAGTTTGTGGTACCGCCGAGATGGTCCGCGTCTACTGAAAGGGAATTGCTGCGTATCAGATCCTTTCGGAAATATCTGCACGATGCTTGTGCTGGTGAACAGACACAAGGTGACTGCATCACCCGCAGCGATGAGGGCTGTGTGTGTGCGGCTCCTCCCAGCTTTGTTCATTGTCACCGTTTGGCAACTTTATAATTTGCTCCCCTCGGAAATTGGTACATTAATGAAGAATAACTCAGAAGAACTGTTGCGTGTGGCCCGTATTGAAGTTCTTAAACCATACGCAAGTTTTGAAATGAGAAATTTGACCTTTTGTTTGGCCTTTCACCATTGAATAACTACACAGAATTACCAAACTCGGTATTTGATTCGCATTAATAATGCATGCTATATTTATTGTTTGTCTGCAAGAATACGTTAAAAGCAGGCAGTGTGGCACAATAAACCATAAACATTACGACAGAATATGTTAGCACATTTAATGGCACTTTTCTGTGCTGTCAGACCATCAGTAATGACATACAATGGCAGTTTAATAATAATGATAATAATAACAATAATAATAATTATTATTATTATTTACTGCAATTTGGTTGTTACCCGGTGGCAGTGGTTATTTTACATGTATACAAAACATGAAATTGGTTACTATTAAATTTAAGTGGGGAGGGCTACATGAGAAACATGTAGTGCAGTTAACTCCAGAGTCAATTTGAAATCTCTACGTCTGCAGACTGCATTGCGTGCCAGATTGTGACGGAACATGACCATCAACAGGCCACCGACGTGCATGTCTGAGTACTTCATATGAGCAGTAGTTGTTTCGTTTGGCACAACCAGCTGCTGCTTCTTCTTCTTCTGAACAAATCTTATCACTGTACGTTTGCTGAGTCCACAGTTACATATGTTCCGTTTGTTCGCAACGATCTGTGTACGTCCAACAGCTGCTGCTGCTAGACGACGCCGCAGCTGGTGACAAACGGCGCGGTGACTGCTTCTGTCCTTAACATGAAAAATCAACTCTGCACAATTTGATCCGCAAATATTGCGCGATCGGCAATTAGTGACCTTACCCTGTATGGACTATAATCTTTTATTCTTGTGTTGAACGTGGTGATGGCATTTTAGGTCGAAACAGTAGAATGAATTGTTGTGTTTTGTCTGGATTTGGCATAGTGCTGTGTGACTTCTCCGGTATGCACATCAGGGTCTCATGTAAGGTCATCGAGTTCTGTTTGCAACCGCCCGTTTGTTGACCGTGGTAACTGCGACCGGCACTTTGTTCTGTGCGTTGCACTACAAGTTTACTGTAATTGCCGACAGCATTTTACTTCTTACAACAGCTCACCAGTCAGTTGTGTTTCGACGTGTGTGATAATGTCGTCATCAGGGAGAATTTGTGTTTTCGTGGTTCATCTTTGTTTTGCAGTACTGTATTTCTTTATCAGTTTTATATTCGGAATTGTAAGAGGCGTGGCAAACATGAAGGTGATAAAACTGATGATATAAACATAATTCTGCGTAGCAGAGGGTAATTGGGTTGCAGCATCAGTAGCAATGGCACGTTAGGTTCGTTGTGGCGGTCGATACAGTATTGCGTAGCGTATCGCAAGTGAGCAGCTGACTGACAGTTGTTGGGGTCCAGTGACCGTCGTTTTGCTCAGTGCTTGTTCTGGAACATTAAAATAGGCCACGACTGCTGTCACATCCCCAGGGATAACAATCATGTTATTCCTGTTTGTGTCACATATGGAGTTCAGAAAGCATCGTCAAATGAAAGTAATTTGAGGTAGCGTGACGTGTCAATGTAGAAACGCACTTGTGGGGTTTCAAGACCATCTGGAATGTGACACCGTGCGGTCTGGTAGATTGGTACCGTAGTGCACAGGTTTTATCCCACAAAAGTCTGTTTCTTGTCTACAGATATTCTCATCACACTCATTTATAGCCAGATCATGCACCCTTGTTAAAGTGAATCATTTGAACTTCTCTGTAAAGCACGGATCATTACGAGCCGTTTGTACGGTCCAGCCGTCAGCACAAAACACTGAGCTGCTGACGGCACCACTTGTTTGAAACACCCGGTGGTGTACTTGACTGTTTTGGGTTGGTGACGTGAATGGTACAGGTTGGGCCGCTTTGTACTTCTCGACTTGAGTGAGGGGTTAAAGGCAAAAGCATAGAGAGAGAAGGAAGTGGGAAGTGAGGGAACAAAGAAGGGTGAGATGGTGCATGAGGGTGGGTTGGTAGGAGAGAGGGCAAATGACAGGAGATGATTGATCGGTGAACTAATTGGATGATCGATGGGTTTACTTCATCAGGCAGCAGTGTTCGGGAGACTTGTCTGTCTGTCTGTCTCACTCACACTGTACGTACACTTTGAGTTGGTATGTGGAGTGGGGCGGTGGGGGGGGGTGCTGCAGAAATGAGCACAGATAATTTCCGTCAACGACCTTTCAAGAATACCGGTCTTGATAACAAAACGAACCCGAATAAGTGAATGTAACCAAAACAGATGAACACTCAGCAGCAACACAAATGTGGCTGCAGCGTCGCTAGTGTGAGCACGCAGCGTGACTGCGGTGCTGCAGTGGTCTGCCGTCCTTACGAACGTGCAGTGTGCACGAATATCAGAGATAATGGGCAGAACGTCTGACGTTTGAGCAGGCCCAACATGAAGTAGCAAATAATATAATTTGTACCTTTGAAATGACATTTTTGGTGCAAGTCAGGCAAGAGCGAACGCAGTAGCCGACGTGGAACGCAGTGCAAAATGTCTTCTCTGTTTACGGTTTATTTCTACGTAGCTCTCGTTACGTGACTCTCCATAGCGTAGAACGAATGGCAAGACATGCATACGGAGTTGAGTCTTGGCGTTATATGTGGTGCTGTCTGTACTTGTGTCTGAAAGGACAGACTTCGACTCCCAACCAGTCAGTCGGGATTCGACTCTGTCGCCTTACTAAATAAAGTCAAACTCTATCGCTTCAGTCAACTTCTTCTACTAAATATCGAACTGTACGTTTTGTTCCGACATTCTCAGAACGAGAAGCAAGTCGGAAGGCTTTTGTGGGAAATAAAGGTGAAATGTATTGAAGAATTCGGGTTTAACAGCGTCTGACGGCTTACCGTGGAAATGGGTGTGGCAGTGTTGGGGGTGTCTTGATCATATGTGAGATAATTAGTGGGGTGGCTGAGGAACTACCCCAGCAGTAACAAACATATGAAAGTTACCAGGGAAAATCACGCAACACAAATCCGCAGTAGTTAATGGAAATGGGGAAATGTGAATTTATTTCACGTATTCTTCTAACATGCAGTAAATTCTGCAACAAAGTAAACTTGCGAACTTAGCCAAGAAGCATTAATCAGTAACAAGAATGCTAGCCTGAGGCTCCCTTCGTGTGAATACAAACCCACAGTCCCACATCGCTTATGAAGGTTGTTTAGCATTTGTTTACAGCACTGTCAGTAGTTGTGACAGTGCGACGTCCTTAGCTTTGTGTTGTGCAGTAAATATAACAATGAACTGGGGATACTGGAAGGAATGGATGCAGTCCCGGTATTATCTTGGAGCCAGGAGAACGTAGGACAGCCGAGAGTCGAACTGGACCCCTGCGAATACAAATGTATAAAGTTATTGCTACTGAGTTGATGTAGCGATTTAAAAGTGTAGTTGTAGTAATATAATACTTCATTAATAGGGCCTTCGCTTTTCTGCGATATTAGGCATTTTAGGGTGGTGGTTTGTTAAGGACGTTTCGGGACAGCCTATCGTATCATCATCAAGTGTTAATTAAAGAAGAAGGCCTGGCCCCTTATATACGGGATCACAGGCTCTCCCGAAACGTAGGTAACCAACTGCCAAGGTGCAGTGCAAAATATCCCTCAACTGTGAAGTGAGAGAGAAAACCAACAAGATGCAACAATCAGATGTTTATTATCAACACTGTCTCAACATGTTTCGGGCATCATTATGCCCGAAACATG
>Ga0136643_10011110_pt1 | contig 13340 bp, 7 predicted proteins | sample TergutLab28metaG_FD_96883 | JGI IMG/M metagenome (GOLD analysis project Ga0136643, IMG submission 96883) | Labiotermes labralis P1 segment gut microbial communities from Petit-Saut dam, French Guiana - Lab288 P1 (version 3) (version 3) | ecosystem: Host-associated > Arthropoda: Insects >...
AAGTTAGTTTGATGTTAAGTACAGATATTAACATTACAGAAACCACATATTCCTGCCAGTTTTAATATGTATTTGGTAATCAATAAATGTGTAACAGCTGTCAAAGTTTCAAACTTCTCTGGCATTATCTCCGTAACCGTTCAACTTTGGGCATAGGTGTTTTGGGTTATATCGGTATACTTTAACATAAGGAACACCCTCCCGAAATCTGGCACATTCCTCCAGGGACACCCTGTATATACTGTCATATGTTGATTGCGTCCAACTAGGCATTCTTCTTTGTTAGTGCCTATGGACGGTGGAAGTCGATAAAACATAGTTTACTGTTCGGGAACTTAATTTCGCGGCGACCAAATGACCGAAGTTACTCGTCAAATTTCGTTTCTGCGTCCTTTTGCAAATTCAAGCCTTCACTGGGTCTGGTCTTTAGATTTACGATATCAAACGGCACACATCCTGCCCACGTCTGTAACTGTTCAACACGTGATATACACAGAAATGGTCCGCACATAGTTTCCAGGACATGTTTAAGGTTTTTCTACACAATACGTGTCACGTGCTTGGCACCAGTGATTCATTTTTCATTGCCGGCACAATTAAAGCTCAATATTGGTTGCACGCGATCACCATGCCCTTATTTTACATTCTACAAACGCGCAGAAAATAAGTAACAAAGGACATATATTTTCCAAGGATCTGTTAGCACATAAAATCTATCAATTGGTGCTATAATGGCTTCCCACAATCCAAAATTGGTACATCCTTCGTGTTTGACGTTCAGGTGACCGTGCATCGTGATAGATTCTGATAAAAAAACCAACTAGATGCCCCAATTTCCCAAATTTATTTATGGAAAAAACTGCATGTTTCGGACAGTTCCTCTGTCGATCATCAGGAGTTTTTTTACTGTACACACAGCAATGGTATATGTCATACAGTTTTGCTGACAGCTTGCAAGCAGGATCAGGACGGAACCAGTGACGTCCTGATCCTGCTCGCAAGCTGTCACCAAACTTGTAGACATATAAAGCAGCTGTGTGTACAGTAAAAAACTCCTGATGATGGACAGAGCAACTGTCCGAAACATGTAGAGTTTTATCGCAAAATAAATTTGAGAAATTAGTGCATCTAGTTGGTTTTATTATAAGAAGCTTTCTTGTTTCTTTTACCCTGCGAAATGCATAGTGAGTTGAAGCTTCTAAGATGATGTCCATATTAAGCGATTTAATTTATTTCAATAGTAAAACCAACTAGATGCACCAATGTATAAAATTTATTTTATTTCCAAAATAGTATATGTCATACAGCCGGATCAGGACGGAACCAGTTCCATCCTGATCCTGCTCCCAAGATGTCTGCAAACCTGTATGACATAAACCATTGCTGCGTGTACAGTAAAAAACTCCTGATGATGGACAGAGAAACTGTCCGAAACACGTAGAATTTTATTCCAAAAATAAATTTGAGAAATTAGTGCATTTAAGTTGGTTTTATTATAAGAATTTATAAAGTGCGCAGTCACCTGAACTTCAAATATTGCTATTCAGCTATGGAGATTTACAAAACAAATCTTCAAACACAAGTTCAGCACAAAATAAAAGTCTTGTTTGCCAATTACGTTGTGTGTACTTCACCACTACATTTCTAAGATGATGTTCATATTAAGTTATTTAATTTATTTCTATAGTAAAACCAACTAGATGCGCCAATGTATCAAATATATTTTATTCCCAAAATAAAATAAATTTGATACATTGGTTCATCTAGTTGGTTTTACTATAGAAATAATGTTACGATACACGGCCGTATGAACGTCAAATAAGTTATTTAAATTATCCATGTTCCGTGCATTATGTTTATTTAAATAGCTGCACTGTTATTAGGTATGTAATATATAAACGTGTGTTAATTATTTCGGAAATTTTTGACCAACCGTATGGAGGTATTCATCAGTAAAAATACAGTAATGTTTATTTATGTCATAGATGGGCAGTTATTGGAGTGAAAATACAGATATTAACATTCTTTTTAATCTTTTTATCCATTTTACTATCTGAATTTCATCTCTACCATTGCACGTCTGTAACATAAACAGCCATAACTGAAATTATGTTTGTTGAATACCTCCTTGAAGATGGCCGAAAAAAGGCCGAAACATATAGCGGGATAACCACTTGTTTGTATATTAGTGTACCTAGTTATAGCACAGTTGTTGGAACATATGAAGTTGTTTATCTCAGTATTTAACCAATTTGATGCACAAAATTTGTTTCACATCAAGTTTTATTTCATGCCTCTACATGCAATTTTGACTTCCTGATGATGAGCACATAGTGTTCGAAACATGTGGAGGCATGAAATAAAAGTTATTGTAAAACAAATTTTGTGCATCAAGTTGGTTAAATACTGAGATAAATATACTGAGATGCACGGTCAGCAAAACATCAAAAATATGAAGCTATGTTAGGCCAATTCAGTTAGCTCAGAAGGTATTAAGAACACACACGGGTATTTCTTTGTTGATAGGAGCCATCCCGTTGTGTTATTCATAAAGTATTTTATTCAGTCAAAAACACGGCATCAGTGTATAGTCAATAGTACATAGTTTTGGATACTTTTTTCGGTTTATAAATTTGAGCATACTTGTGATATAAATTCTTATAATAAAGCAGGATCAGGAATGAACTGCAGTTCCGTCCTGATCCTGCTCGCAAGCTGTCAGCAAACCTGTATGACCTATACCATTGCTGTGTGTGCAGTGAAAACCTGCTGATGATTGACAGAGGAAATGTCCGAAACATGTAGTGTTTTATTCCAAAAATAAATTTGGGAAATTAGTGCATGTAATTGGTTTTATTATTACCACGATTCACGGACACCTGAACGTCAAATTTGTGATATAAACTATATTGTTGAATCAAGAGTATAAGCATATTGAAATGACATGCATTTGGCTCCAGTTGTATGTATACATACACCGAATGTAACACAGACTCATTTGAACGTCCAATTGACATGAGTTCTTGATCAACTGGAGATGTATATAAGTTTACATAAGTTTTACTATGAAAGTAACTACGCTCTGATTTACATCTGGTTTTAAAATTATATTATGTCAATACATTTTAAAAATACATTAACTTGAAATTAAAATTGTAAAAAAACCGGTACGATTTTAGTTTTTATCAGTTTAAACAATATGGGATCCCATAACGTAGACACACATTGAATGTACCTTCATATAATAAATAGTGGCCTGAAGATGGATTGATAAACCGAAACATGTAGCTAGAACTGTGTATTATTAGCTATATATTGATGTGTTGTGACTGAACAAAAACACTTTATGAATACACACGGACATGTTGGTGTCAGACTTGTGATACATCCTGTTACTAATTTGTACTCAATAATTTATTCATCAGTACCATCAGGCTACCCATAACTTGTTGAATTAACGACCTTACAAATTAATCGATATGAATGGCCTTTATTTCTTGTGAAGTAGTGAAGTGGGTTAAAAATAAAGACATTCTAGTGGCACGCAGCTGAAGAGACGACAGCGGTAATACATGGAACAAGAGAAGTCTCTAGGCCTTCTGCGTATTGACCTTGTATATGAGCGACATTATGCCCGAGAGAGAACGAATATGACAGCAAGTTTGTCGCGTTATGGCAGCCATATGTTCGTTAATTTATTCACGTTTCAGAGTGACAAATGCGATACAGGGTGTTCGAATAACATTGTAGCGGTATTTGTAATAACATCCTCATTTCTGAACCACTAATTACGTAGTGTGTTGCTGATTTGAACCGAATCTGTGCAGACGTATTTTGTGTTCGACGGTTAGATAACAGTAGATTAATGAGGGACGAAACCTAAAAAATAAGCCTAATCATCGTCTTCTGCTGCGGTGCGTGGTGGTTGAAAAAAAAAGATTGAAGTTTGATGTTCTGGCAGGTCGAAATTAGTATGTTATATTGTATGCTTTCTTCTGGGTAATTCGCCGGCGCCAGAATTTTATATGCCGACGTTTCGGACCACTCTGTTCCATCTTTATAGGCGGGTAGGTATGAAGAATCTTCATACCTACTTGCCTATGAAGATGGAACAGTGTTCCGAAACGTCGGAATATAAAATTCTGACGCCGGGGAATTACCCAGAAGAAAACATACAACATTCAGAACACGGCGAAAGTATGAAATCAAGAATAGTGTGTTACGTTAATAAAAATCCAACCAGATGCAACAGTTTGCAGATATTTATTTACTGCAAAGTCACTCTACATGTTTCGGGTGTCACAGCACCCATCATCAGGAGTACTAATACCTGCAACCGCAGCCTCCGGTACAGGTCATAATAACGGTACAGCTACTTCCCTCCAACGTGGGATCCCGATCAGGCTACGTTGGAGGGAATAAGCTGTACCGATATTATGACCTGTACCAGAGGCTGCGGTTACAGTTATTAGTACTCCTTATGGTGGGTGCTGTGACACCCGAAACATGTAGAGTGACTTTGCTGTAAATAAATATCTGCATACTGTTGCATCTGGTTGGATTTTTATTAACATTGAATTACGATGCACGGAACCGTGAGCTTAATATAGTGTGTTATATTTTCTAACACGTGTATAAGGTACCAAATTTTCGCATCTCAGAAAATAGGAGGTAGAATCATTAAAGAATGAGTGCATGAGCTAATATTTCCGGTTTTACTTTCCCTTAAATCCTAATGAATTTCTCGTCAATTATTTCCCAAATATGTATTTTCCCATTTGCCTGCACATACAGCGTCAGGTATTTGTCACACCAATAACTGACGCTGTATTGCAGTTTTGACTTCCTGATGATGGACGGAAAAAAAAACTGTCTGAAATATGTAGAGCGTCTTACAGAAATAAATAAATTGTGAAACGTTGCATCTTGTCGGCTATAAGCTGTGAATATATTAGCTTCCCAACGTTACACATCAACATGCGATTTCTTACGACACTCTGGTTTCCCCACTCTTCACTCCGTCTTTCCTAGACAAATGGAGATCCATAAGAATAACGTACATCGTTTCTCATGAAAAGATCGTTGACACTGCTGGCTTGTTTTTGATATAGGTCACTATGAACTTACTGCTTCTTTCGCCTCCCTACACTCGTGAGGTCACTACTGCTATTTGTCTTCTATAATGACGTAGTTTATATTCATTACACGGAATAATGCATCGTTCAACTCACATAAAATTTCAATTGAATTTCAAATTATAAAAATTTTCCGTGACAAATGGTTTGTATCACAGAACAGTCGTCTTGATACTGGGTTTATTTAAGGCTTTGCCGTGAAAGTTAAACATATTTCATGTTCGAACTCCAAACTATTGAGTGCAAAATTTTACTTAGCTTAAGTCTTTAACCCTTGCACTGGCTCGAATGACGTATGTCGGAGCAAATGAGCGCCCCCTTAAAGCGAATACATAACCTTATTTCCCTTCAGTTTGGACCTCCTTAGAATTCGATGAAAGGTTATGAACATACGTTTAGCAGCGACATTGCATTTACGTTGTTAATATAAAAGCATCGTGATAAAATCGAGAAGAATGAAATGGGCTGGGCATATGGCGCGTATGGGTGAGGAGATGGGGGTGTATAGGGTCTTGGTGGGGAACCGGAGGGAAAGAGACCACTGGGGAGACCTAGACGTAGATGGGTGGATAATATTAAGATTAATCTCCAGGAGGTGGGTTGTGGGTGTATGGACTGGATTGGGCTGGCCCAGGATAGGGACAGGTGGCGGACGCTTGTGAGTGAGGTAATGAACCTTCGGGTTCCGTGAAATGCGGGGAATTTCCTGACTAGCTGCAAACCAGTTAGCTTCTCAAGAAGGACTCTGTACCATGGAGTAAGTAAGTAAGTAAGTAATATAAAGGCATCCCTTAAACCCTCAAGCCCTTCCTCTGTACCCTGCGCAGACCTTCACATCCTGCCGACCTGAGCGCCCTCGAGTGTAGAGCTGTGAACTCATTTAAGTTTGTTATATGTGTAAAGCCTCTGTCCTGGTCAGCAGACGGAATTTAAACCCCAACATCTCTGTAGTTTTAAATGCCTCAAGAGTAATAATAAACTGAACGTCCAAGACTTCTGATATGTTGCTGGTAAAATTGTACCGACCTTTCGAAGTAATGTGTTGTTACAATCTTGGCAGAGTCCCACAGCCAAAAATTGTTACAGGGATGAACTGGAGTCTTCGACCGTGAAGATTGATGCACGATATTCTTTCGAATCAACTGTGACTACTTTCCAGTCGTATTGGCATTACATCTCAAGAGACTTGAATATTTGACATAACCGCTGTGGGAACCTGTGTTATTACATGTCCGAGTATGTTGGTCTAGGCATATGTACCGCTAAGTCTTACAGCCGGCAACACAAATCTGCTTAAGTAAGTGGATTTCGGGTTTCCACTATGCTGAAAAATTGTGTCGTGATCTTATGGGACATACTGCTGTGTTGTTGTCTCATAGGTGGTTACCGATATTTCGGGGGGACTTATTCTTTCGTGATGGAGGATAGCCACAGTAAGTTTCTTCCATATGCTAAATTCCCACTACCTACAGTATGTCACAATCCGAAGACTAACTCTATGGAGCAAAGCCCTTGAAAAGCTAAGAGTTCCTCATCTACTCAAAAAATTTCCAGTGTTTTGTGGAAACATAGGTTTCGTCACCGTGTTCACAACAGCCAGCCAGCTGTCCTTATCCCGACCCAGATCAATCCGGTCCACGCCCACATCCTATTTCGTAAATAATCATTTTAATATTATTCTCCCATCTACGCCTTGGTCTTCCAAATAGTCTCTTTCCCTCAGGCATCCCCACTAAACCCTACATGCACCTGTCCTCTGTGCCATATACGTGTATATGCTACATGCCCACCCAATATCATTGTTCCGTCACAAAGGTACAGACTGTTCGGTCTAACGACGAACTTTGTTTTCTTCAAAGGTTACGTATTTCTATCGAAAATCGTCGTCGTCGGGCGTTCTTTTACCTTGATTTTTGAGATTGTGTTATTAATTTACGCACATGGATGGATACCATTACATTCATTGTTCAGTACTTGATCACCCGAACAATATTTGGTCAGGAGGACTACACATCATAAAGCTCCTCGTTATGTAGTTGTCTCCAGTCCCTCTTAGGCCAAAATATCTTCCTGAGCACCCTATTCTCGAACAAATTCCATATTCCTCCCTCGCTTTGAAAACCCCCAACCGAAGAACCTTCTATAAGCACAATAATCTTCATTCTTTTGTTTCCCTTCCGTATGATGCCAAACAGTGTGGTAGACTGCTGGTTGCTAAGCCGTCTGAATTGCATGCATATTACTTCACCAGGCCATACCTGCCTCTGCAAATAGTCCAAGCTGATTGTGTAATGTAATGCCATGTTATTTAGCATTGTTTTGCTAACACCGCACTTATAGACTGCTGATAGAAATGCAATTCAGAACACTCATTACTTTTAATCATCTTTGGAGGGCCTTTTTGTGTGTATTCAATCCCTGCGTCCGGTTCCGTTTTAATTAATACAATCTGTGAATGAATTCACTGGCAGTAATCTTCAGCCTGTTTTCCTTCCTAGCAACAGACATAGCACTTTTATTAGATAACCATATTGTACATGTGCATGTGTGTGTCCCGTTTAACATTTTCAAACTGACAGATTTCCAATAAATTGATGTTTTGTTTCTATCAGTAATGACAACATGGAAGACGCGCTAATTTCTGAGGTGGTAAAATGGAGATGATAGACTATTTTTTTTTATTATTCTTGGAAAGATATGTAGAAAGAGTTCATGCAAAAATAGGTAAATCTTGTAAAATATTTTTTTATATAATGTAAATTCTGCACGGCCACCACCTTCATATATTTTAGATATCTATCAATTTGATGGCGATGTGACCGCGGTAACACAGTGGTTAAGGCTCTGTGCTACAAATCGGAAGGTCGCTGGTTCTGAAGCCACAGGCAAGATTAGGATACAGAAATATCAACAGCCACATCACAGATGGACCAGGAGAGTTGAGGTCCAAGAGACCGCACAATGACCTAACGAGCACACATCAGAACACAATAGACAGTAACACATCACTAAGAGGTTCTATATCCAATTATATTACGAATGTGTATGCCATAGAACACTGAATAAATCAATATTCGGACAAAACACTTTTCAATTCCAGATGGTGTCATTGGAATTTTTCATTGACATAATCCTTCCGATCGCACTATGACCCTGAGGTTGACTCAGCCTCTAACAGAAATGAGTACCAGGAGCATTTCCGGGGGGTACAGGCGGCCGGTGTGTAAGGCTGACAATCTTACCACAATCCTGTGCCGTCGTCATGAAATCTGGGAACCTTAACTTCCTGGAACCCACTCCAGGCTTGTAACGGGACTGATTTGCCTTTTTGCCATTAGAAAGATAACAGATTTATTGAGATTTAATGTTTATGAGTTAGCATTTTCAAAAATTGTGATGATGGGAAAATTTGATTTTCAACCCCGACAAAATTGGATGAAACTTGCTTTGCGGAACAAGGCTGTCAGTAACGATGCCCATTGATATGCATAATTGCCTGTGGTATTTATCGACTCTGTCAGTTGCTAATACTGTATAGCATCGGTGATGAGTGAGTATGAAGCATTGGTTGAATGATAGTGACAGGGGAAAACTGAAGTGCTTAGAGAAGAAACAGTCACAGAGCCACTTCTTCCACCATAAATGACACATGTACTGACCGTGGGACTACACCAGTTTGTGCGCTGTTAGAAGCTCGTACTTTTGTGTGTAAATGTGTGCAGAGGAAAAACAGGCTTCATTGTTGCTGATCTAAATTGCTTACTTTCGTAAACCCTAAAGTGTGTTTGTAAGTTTGCTGATTACTGATTGGTAAAAGGCTAATCGCACTCTTAATTAACGGCAGATTTTAAAATATTCTTCTTTAAAATTCTGTAATTATTCACCATATCAAATTATCTGTTCGCAAATTGTTGTCGTTAATGACGTTTACACAAAATATTTGTGTGCCGGGTAGCTCAGTCGGTATAGTGACTGAGCTACGGGCTGGACGGTCCGGGATCGAATCTCGGTGGGGACGAGATTTTCCGCACCTGTCCAGACCGGCCCTGGGGCCCAAACAGCTTCCCGCAAAATGGTTACCAGGTCTTTCCCGGAGGTAAAGTGCGGCCGGGGCGTGCTGCTGACCACTCACACCCTTCTAGTGCCGCGGTAATGTAAGAGTAGAGCCATACCTCTACCCACCCTCTGGGCCACACCGGGCCTGTAACGGGATCACTTTACCTTTTTATACAGAATATTCATTTTACGACGCTAAGAATTCCCGGCATAAGCGCTGAACTACCCTAGAAGTGATCCCGTTAAAGGCCCGGTGTGGCCCAGAGGTTGGGTAGAGGTATGGCTCTACTCTTACATTACCGCGGCACTAGAAGGGGGTGAGTGGTCAGCAGCACGCCCCGGCCGCACTTTACCCCCGGGAAAGACCCGGTGCCGATTTTACAGGAGGCTGGGTGGGCCCCAGGGCAGATCTGGACGGGCGGAAAATCTCGTCCCCACCGGGACTCAATCCCGGACCGTCCAGCCCGTAGTCACTCGCTATACCGACTGAGCTACCCGGCCCACGAACTACCCTAGGCCGGCTGGATTTTACAAGAATGTTCGTAGCGTCTTAAATAGAAAACTTCTTACTTTATTCTGCGTGATCTTTTTCCTATGATCCCCTTTTCAAACCCCTGATAATATTAAATATGATTTCAATAAGAAGTAAGGAATTTTATGTCGAGTAAACCGAATTTAAATGTGTCCTAGAAGTTTTAGTGTGAAAGTCAGGATCTTCTATGCACTTTCGGAAGTACGGTTTGCCAAATGACAGTTGAGCGGCGATTTCTTTGCTGTGTTCGCTTTGTGTGCTCTGAGCAAAGAAACTACAGCAGACGAAATCTCAGCTCGCTGTGAAAAGGGCAGTGCTTGGCTTCACAAGAAAGTAATTCCGTTGTGAACGACAGCTATTGAATCTGTTATAATAGACATGCCATTGTCCCTCATACTTGTCACACGCTGCTCGATGTGGCTCAGAGTATTGGTCACAAAGTGACTTAGCCTTTGATTGTCGTTGTTGTTAGCCGGAGTTTTAGACGGAGTTCGGAGTTCACTACAAGACTCCTTTAACCAGCAGTCTGCTCTTCCTTGCATTCATCTTTCTAGACAATTTACGGAACAAAAAGTTGTTTTGGACTTTGATTTTATCGCTGTTTCTCCTAAAAATCTTAATTGGATTTCCTAGGAGCTGAGCTCAAACTTTTAACCAGCTCACGATCTCCTTTCTCCAGAACTATACCTACGCCCTCTCCATCCTTACGTTGTTCCAAACTGCGCTATACATACCGCTGGTCATTATATAAGATCAACATTTTATTTGACAAATACAGCTTTTCGGATAAAATAAAGAACATATTTAGTCTGGCGCTGTATATAATAAGTGCAACAGAGAGCTTTGCCAAATAGAAGTTAAATATAAAACAAATATTTGGGGTTTCCTTCTTAAATGTTCGAATTGGGTTGCAAATGAAGTCAACTAGGTGCACACTACTTCTTGGTATATTTATTTCAGCTTCTCTACATGCTTCGGGCGACATCATCAGGAGAACTTACTGTGTCTATGCGATACTGGTATTTTTCACTCTCTATAGGTGGCTGTCTGGTCTGCTGGTTTGGGATGACACTCATTCCAAACCAGCAGACCAGACAGCCATCAATACAGTGAAAAATATCAGTGTCGCATAGATACAGTAAGTTCTCCTGATGATGGGCACATAGTTGCCCGAAACATGTAGAGAAGTTGAAATAAATATGCTAAGAAGTAGTGTGCACCGAGTTGGCTTCATTTGAAACAAATTATACAGGGATGCACGGTCAACAAAACATAAAGTTCGTTTTGGCTATTTGTTCTTTGTTACCAAAATTGGATACGTTTCTCGACAAAAGTAATTTTGTGTCTAATTCATGTGGCTTGTTATACAAATTTTACCACCAGTTTTTCTAGATGCCCGTTACTTTAGAGATACGACATTCTTCGTTGTCGTGTTGTAGCAGGCCTACAGGGACGGTGCGTTGTGTCGCTGTGTCAAAAGGCATACCGTAATATCCCAGAAGATTACATCACTTGCCCCCAGTTGCTACTCCCACCCCACAACCCCGACTGGAAATCAATTACGCGGCTGTTAATATTCTGTACTCCCCTTCTTGCACTATTTTCGACATATAATACAATTATTATGTGCAGAAACGTGGAGGGATATCTTATTACGGTACCGGTATTCATAATTTTGAAGCACTTTTACGTCAGCATACGTTTGAAGGCCAAATTTTAAATCTTTCCTCTTAAATCTCCACCGCTACTGTTTTGGCTACAAAGGGGTTTATTGTAGAGAGACTAGCCTGACGTCTAATCTAAGCCCTTGTCGTAAGGAGAGAAGAAAACATCATGACAGAAAGAGACTAGCCTGACGTCTAATCTAAGCCCTTGTCTTAAGGAGAGAAGAAAACAATCATGACAGAAAGAGACTAGCCTGACATCTAAGAAAAGCCCTTATCGTCTGGCAACATGGTGGTAAAGTTATAACACGAAATGTCTCAGATTTAGCCCTTGTGCATATTTACGGCAGAAAACGTAAGATGAAGAATCAATTTACTGGAATCTACATGTAATTGAATGACATTCAATTACATGTAGTGTTTTAAGTATACGTTTACCTGGGCTGTGTAATTTGCTACCATTGTATCAAATTAAACAGCGTTAATTCTAAAAACTTTTATCAGTTCCGTGTGACAAGGCAGCATGGTGACGTGGGTTACTGGGTGTTGTTAGAGGAAGAGGCGCGAAGTGACAGGTGGCAAGAAAGTATGTTGTGTATGGACATGAAGCTGGTGTCGAGGTTACGTGGTGAAAAAGTAAAGAGAAGAACCCTGGAGGAGCAGGAACGCACCCAACCGCCGCCCTCTGTCCTCAGTGTGACCCCAAAGAGAGACAGGTCGCGGTCACTCTGTGTGGATACACTCAGTCCATTTCTCAGGCCTGGATTCGATCCAAAATCTGCTGCAGCAAGAGAATTAACTCTGCATAACCTTCACAGAAGGCGTGCTTCTTCAGCAATGTAAGTGCTCTTTGTCTGACTTAATCCTGCAGTTTATAGAGCGTCCTAAAGTCCCTTAACCGAGACTGTATTCACGCTACAGGGAAACGCTACTGGTTGCTGCTATACAGCCAACCAATCGCCACCAGATTCTGACAGTAACGTTTGGCAACTGAAACAAGAGTTTGTGTTAGGACAGTTTTTGTAACATGAATTCGAGAGAAAATAATGACAGTTAAGGACTCGGTAAAGCGATTCTTGGGACACTCGGTATATAATATTTTCGTCATATGACAGTGGACTCGATAAAGTGAATTTTGGGACACTCGGTATATAGTGTTTTCGTCCTAAGACAATGACTCGGTTAAGTGAATTTTGGGACACTCGGTATATAGTGTTTTCGTCTATGACAATGACTCGGTAAAGTGAATTTTGGGACACTCGGTATATAGTGTTTTCGTCCTAAGACAATGACTCGGTAAAGTGAATTTTGGGACACTCGGTATATAGTGTTTTCGTCCTAAGACAATGACTCGGTAAAGTGAATTTTGGGACACTCGGTATAATGTGCCGTCATGGTACGGCACTCCGCAAGCCCGAAGTAAGAACTGCCATAGTGTAGGTCAGCATCTTCGCAGCGTCAGCGTTTAAGACTGTCAGTATTTATTCATAAAACAAGGCATTTTCAACACAAGGGCAGCTTTGTTAATTAAGAGGTCACGTGTAAAGGTGGCTGTACAGTGGAGGTTACGACCTATGCCTCCGTATTTTGAACCGATTTACTGCATCTGCGATGTGGATAATATAAAGACGTTTGAAGTTTTAGTGACTGTAAAATGTAAGGTTATGTTGTTCTTTATCAGGTTATTGTAATGAATGTCCCGTTTAAATTAATAATTTATGGTTTGAAAATTGTAACTTAGAAATTTACGTACTTGAATTTGTTTGTTGCATTACACACAGGAAGCGACAGTCACTCTCTTGTATTAATTCAGCAAATGCTTCTACTCCGCCTCCTCCTCTTCTTCTTCGTCTTATTCTTCTCCTTCTCCTCCTTCTTCTCCTCCTCCTCCTCTTCTTCTTCTTCTTCGTCTTCTCCTTCTCCTTCTCCTCCTCCTCCTTCTTCTTCTCCTCC
>Ga0136643_10011111_pt1 | contig 13340 bp, 7 predicted proteins | sample TergutLab28metaG_FD_96883 | JGI IMG/M metagenome (GOLD analysis project Ga0136643, IMG submission 96883) | Labiotermes labralis P1 segment gut microbial communities from Petit-Saut dam, French Guiana - Lab288 P1 (version 3) (version 3) | ecosystem: Host-associated > Arthropoda: Insects >...
GTGAATCTATCGAGTGTTTTCCTGGTATAGTTTCCAAATTTTTCTTTAAGCTTCTCGTTACTATTCCAGTGGCTCCAATTATTACTGGTACAATAGTACATTTCAGGTTCCACATTCGTTGTATCTCTATACACATACTCTTGTATTTTAACTTCATTTCCGCTTCCTTTTGCACAACATTTCTGTCTGTGGGTATTGCCACATCTATCTATGCATGTTTTCTCTCTTTTGTTTTTAATTATTATATCTGGCCTATTTGCTGTAATTTCTCTGTGTGTACCCATTGATTCCATAACACTGTAACATATTGTTCACATACTGGTGTGGGTGTGTGTGTGTGTGTGTGTGTGCGTTTGTGTCCCATTTGTCCGTCATTTTGATACCTAGGCTTTGCGTAGTGAGTAATGAAAATGTACATAAACTGTTGTGTCTCATTACATACTCATTCTTTGCCAAGATGAGATATCGTAAGGTTAGGCGGTCAATAGTTTCTTCATGTTGTGTTCATAACTGGCATTCACTGTCAAATTCTTCCTTCAAAATTTTACTACTACTACGACTACCACCACCACCACCACTAATGATGATGATGATAATAATGGTAAGAAGTTTACTGCCTTGTGGGACGTGACACACTACCGTCTGGTTATTACAGATACTGACAATTTGGAGGAACATGCTGCCTCAATATTTAGCTTCATGTGTTACCTTGAATGAGGGCAGTGGATTTCCCTAAAACATGGGTGCTTATTTACCGAACTGCATGTTGTCACATACAAGAAGACTGTAATCTTAGTGACTACTGCTGTCAGAACCTCATATCATGCAGTATAGTACTAAATATAATACAGGACTGAATGAATTGGATTACTAATGAATAAAGAAAATAATCAGCTGGAGAGAAGAAAAGGGAGGCTAAGAAGAGTAACAAACTGTTATGGACATTGTAAGATAGTGAAATCACTGCATCCGTGTTTTAAGATTCTATATATTGTGGGCCACTTTTACGAGATGATCTGTTCATGAAGTTCTTGGCAATAGAAACATGATAATGGCAGGCTTGAATTTCACATTATGGCACTCTACTGCATATAAATAATAATTGCATTTGCCTTCCAACATTTAGCTTAGATTCTAATACCAAATTTTATCATAGTATATGGAGTAATTTTGCAGCTGAAGCATGTAGATAGCCAGTCAAACAAATCCCCACTATGCATTTGTATTCAAAGGTCACTGAAAAATTAATGCTAACATTAAAGAGCATTATAAATAAATGCACTTCTAGTTGATAGACTTGTTAAGATTAAGTCGTATTGACCCATAACAAGTGTAACTGTAATGTTAAATTCTCTGATGCTCCCATATTTGGTGGTGTGGTGGACATCACTTCTTTGTATTTAGTGGCTGGCTTAAATGATGTTTGCTGTAGTGTTTATCGATGCTTAAAGATCTAGATTATATCTTATGTCTCTCATATTCCTCCTGCCTCAGCATTCATTGGATTTCTGGCTGTGTTTGGTACTATATAAACACTTAAGTCATCTGAAGAAAATGCAGTATATCATGTTATTCTATTGGTATAGTCTGATTATGAACCAAGAAGGATGCAGATGGAAATGTTGCATACTTTGGGAAGAATGGAATATACTTGTATGTACATAGTTTTTGTGGATATAAATACGGAGTATATTTATCTTGCTTGTAGTTTATTTGATGTTGGTCTTTTATGAGCATGGTGATGTGCCTTTGGGTTCATATATCCATAGAAAATCTTGAATACCGCTGTCTTTTTAAGTGACATTGTATGGTATGGTATGTAGGTGTCAACACTTTGGAGAAACGTAATGAGTCCATTTTCAAGGTATCCTTCTACCCTGAAGATGGGGGCAGCAGGTTCCTTCAAAACAGTAGTACCTGTCTACCAAAGTACACAATGTGATGTCAGAAAAGACATCAGTCTTCAAGATGTATCTAATTATGCCATGGGTATGTTGGCCTGACATGTGAACTTGGGCCAATAACCTAAGATTGTTTACATTATAAATAAATATATAAATATATGCATTTCTGTTGTTGGTCCTACAAAATGCACAGTTGTCTAATGCATGGAAAACATAGGAAAATGAAAATAAAAATGCATTCCTGTCTAGAAACTCTGCATGTAAATCCAAAATACAGTGAACACGCAGACGACAATTAATCATACGTTTCGTTTGGAACACTGTTAGAGATGTTATCCTTACAAAGCCATCATGAACCACTGCAGTAAAATGAGACCTGCATTAGTACCAGCATAACTCTGTACAGTTAACCTTGGGTATTTTGTAATGAATAATGGTCATTGACTCTTCAAGCTCTTATGCCAATTGCATAACGTTTATAAAACACATGCCTCTTATCTGCTGTACATACCTACACACACCCAATGCAGTGTAAGGTTTGACATCTGTTCTAAACAGATGTGAGATATAACTGCATAAACATTCAAGAGTAGTTATGCATATAACCTGCTTCATAAGTCTAAGATTCGGTTTCAAGTTGAGCTCAGTACCATTTCTGAGGATCATGTGACCTCCATCTTCATGGTATAAGCTAGTGTTAAAATTATATGCAGAATGTTCAACACATTGGCAACCATCAACTAAACTGCATGATGCCATATCCCACAAGACTGTAATCTTGATACTGCTGTGAGACTCGCATGTCATAACTTACTGTCTGTATGTACTTCTATACTGTACTGTATGCATGCTTATGTTTCAGTTACCTGCAATGTATCTGTTCAGTACATCGCGTGAAGTCTCATTTCATCATTATTGTACATGTATTTTATTCGCTTGCCATTTACTCCATCATATATTAGGTGAGTAAGCTGCAGAATGGATATTATATATTTGTTTCAAGTAACTGAAAGAAAATCTGTTTGTGTAGTCAGTGGCATAACTAGGTTCATTGGTGCTTAGGGTGAGAAATAACAGTGGCCGCCTGTAACAGAAATTATGGACTTAAAAAAATCACAGTCAGTTACTGAATTTCCTTTATATTTGGCTCAGTAATTTAGGATTTGTTGAGCATAGAAAGTCTTTTTTTTATTTATAATAGAAATTTGCGTCCAATTTTTATGCCCCTTGGACTCTACCCTCTTGGGTGGCCACACTACTGTCCCCTCCCCCCACCTACATCCCTGTATGCAGTAATTCTTCTGTTAGTGGAACTGTGATGGTCTGACTGCATACAGTAATGTAATTTGTTTCAGCACAACAGTACCATTGCAATGGAACTGATACCTTTGTAAAAGTATCTGGTTACAATCCAGGACAAGAATATCTGCTTCCATTATATGCAAGCCAAGGCCATGCTATAACTAGAGAGTGCTATAGACGGTAAGATAGTCTGTACCTTTTCATGTAATATAAGTGTAACTGATGGGCTGAATTTTGTGGTTAAGTGCCTCGTATCCAGGAGTCTCAAGTTTAAACCTAGGCCCAAAGACTGCCTGTCATGTGGGTTTTCTCACTCCCTCCACGTAAATTCTGGGGTAGTACCTTAAATTAAGCCTTGACTGATTCTTTCCACATTCTTTTGAATTCATTATTCCTGATTTTATCATTTGATTTGTACATACATAAATATGCAGTACAATTAACCAATCCTAAAAGCCTCACTGGCATTGGATATGAATCATATCATTAAAAAAATTTTTGTTATAATGATTATCAAACGTTATACACACTCAATTCACATGTGTAGGAAAAGAATATAACTTAACATAAAAAATAATGAACAATAAATACAATTGCTGTCACCCTTTACATAAAGTGAAGATATAATAATTTAATACATTTAAGTAAAAAACATACCATATCAAGCCTCACATCATGAGTCTATACTAGGTTTTCAAGTATTCTTCTAATGAATACAAGCTTTATCAATTAAATATTTTTTCAATTGCATTAAAAACATTTCTCTTTTGAGAGTAATTCTGCAACAATATCCGTAAGCTTGTTCTATATTTTTGTACTACTGTAAAAAACACCTTTTTGATACATTGTAAGTTTGGTCGATAGCTTATGATAATATATTGAAACGTTCTTTAAATAAACCAAGAATAAATAAATAAATAAATGTAACATAATTGACAGGAATAATAAAGACATATAATAATTTGGGGAGTTGATTAATATCAGTATAATGCCATTGTTTTGGAATTGTCACTGATTGCAAGTTACTGTGATTACAGTGACACTGTGTGTGAGGTTGAGGAATTTGTCCTATCTCTTACTGTACAAATGATTTTGATGCTGGGTGTGTTTATTTATGTGGTGAAATTGATAAATAAAGTAGTCCTTGTATAGGCTTGGACAGGCCTTGAGTGTTGCAGGAGGTTGAGGCTTCCAGATTTTCAGACAATCAGCTAATAAGGCTGTCAGTTATAAGCAACAGCCACCTTAACCCCCATTACTCATTTCTGTTAGAGGCTAATTTGACCCCAGGGCCATAGTGCGGCCTGAAGTATTAAGTTGATGAAAAATTTCATTGACATTATCAAGAATAAAAACCGTGACTTTCTGGCTTGTAGCGCAGTGCCTCAACCAACTGTGACACCTTCTGCCCCAGTGAAATCGATACTATACAACAACAACAATAATAATAACTGCTATTATTGTTTTAATTATAGTTGTGCAAATTATTTATGTCTCATGAAATTTCATATCTTATGTATTAGAGAAGGTGTCATCTGGAAATAGTTTTCTTCATAAATGTTTACAATGGATTAAAAATCTGACCTTGTCTTTTTGAAGCTATCAGCCTTTGTGTTCTTTGGAAAATCCAGAGATTTTACTTGGCATAATGTTAGTGCTAAATGTTGCAACAACCCTTCTGCCATATGCAAACGACCACTATTGCCATCTCTAGAGATTTTTCTTAATGGTTTATTAGCTTAATTATGGAAAGTATAAGTTGCAAAGAAGTTTTTATTTGTAAATATTGTTATGGTTTTTTTAACTTTATTCTTTTACTCCAGAATTCAAGGTATTTTATTTTTCACGAGCCCTGATTAAATTTATATTAGTAAGAATTATTATCCTTATTGTATTAACATGGTTATTATTAATACACTCTACGAGGGTTTGCTGATAAGTCCTTAGTCCGACCAGGAAGGAAGCAAGCTACAGTGACCAAACTCGGGATTTATGCAACATACTCCCTACGAAGCTCAATGCGCTTCTTTGCCCGTTACTCTAACTTCTGCAAGCCACTCAAAACAAATTCAGAAGGTTGTCTGTCCAACCAGGTCTCCGCGGCAGTAATGACATCCGCTTCGGACGAAAAATGGCGACCTTTCAATTGTTTTATTCAGTCCAGGGAACAGGTAGTAGTCCGACGGGGCTGCCGGAGAATAGGGTGGCTGGACAAGACATTGGAAGCCCAGATAGACCAGTTTCTTCTGGGTTGCAAGTGCCCGGTGAGCCGGAGCAATGTCGTGCAAGAACAAGACCTCCTTGGTGACCTGCCCTCAGCGTTTTTCCTTCAAAATGTCCTTCAATTGCACCACCAGAGATCAGTAATACTCCGCGTTGATAGTTTGGCCGTTTGGAAGATAATCAATGAGAAGGATGCCGTCTTGATTCCAAAAAAATCGAGGCGAGAACTTTTCCAGCGGTTTTTTGCATTCGGAATTTTTTGGGGGCAGTGTGAGCCGCTATGCCGCCACTCCATTTATTGTTGCTTTGTCTCCGGGTCATAGTGAGATAACCAAGTTTGCTCCATGGCCACCAATCGCGACAGGAAGTCATTTGGATCACGCCGAAAAAAAATCCAAAAGTTGCTCAGACGATTGGCACCTTTGACGTTTTTGAACCGCGTTCGGGCATTTCGGGACCCACTTCGCGGAGAGCTTCCGCATGTCCAAATCTTCATGAATGTTGGACCCAACCCGCTCACGTGAGATGCCCAGTTGCTCAGCTATTGATTTAGCCGAAATCCAGTGGTCTTCCAAGATTAGCTCGTGAATTTGATCAATAATCTCCGGGGTGATCACTGTTTTGGGTTGTCCAGGACGAGGCGCATCACAGATGGAAAAATCACCATGTTTAAACTGGGCCACCCAGTTTTTGGCGGTGGTATATGATGGCGCATGTTTCCCTAATGTTTCTCTCAGAATGGCGTGAATTTCCTTCGGCGCCTTGCCTTGCGGGGGGGGGGGGTAACTTGATAACAGCTTATGTCTCCATGTTGTTGAAAACGCGCGCGTCGCCTGACATGCTTCGCTTCAGCCTCTGTAACAATAAAACACAATTGGGCACTTGAATAGACTCCTCTTTCCAACGACACTATCGATTTCGCCCTACGACATAAGGGAAGTAGGTTGGGCTAAGGAATTATCAGCGTCTCCTCATATTGATTGTATTTCATGCTATCGTGACAGTCTCTATGTAATATATACCATTATCATGGAATTAACATGTATTTTACAATCACATTGTTTTTATTTTGTGATATAATGTTGACTTTTGATTAAATTAATTATTATGCTCCCGTTTTTCTTTCTTCTTTGTGGGTGTGTGGTGTGTGTGTGGTGTGCGTGCGTGCGTTTAAAAATATATATATAGCAGTCTTAGAATGAATGACCTTCCCAGCCATCAGTTTTCCTTGATACAGTGCTCAAAATGAATTCCACATGGAGATGTCATGCTTTTCTGTCTCATCACTGAAACTTTCTAATCACATGAAAAATGTTTATGAAATTTTTATGACGGTTGTACAGTAAAAGTTGTTTGGTGAATTTTGTTTTGGACTATGATTCATATTTGTTCCATTAAGACTCATAATTTTCATAAAGGCATAAATAAGTTTGTTTTATTTTATTTTAGACCCATCAAATGAGATGCAACTCTAGACCCTAAGGTTTATGTGGTTTGTTTCATAAATTTTTTTGTAATATTTTATTTAGACAGTTTGACAGCATATGCTTCATAGCCTACGTGCACATGCACGCACACATAATGTTTTGATCATAAGATGTAAGGAAAGACAGAATTCCTACTCACATGGGCCCAATAAATAGTTTTCCTCTCTGTCACTGCAGATGAGATGTGATTAACCTAGTTTTGTCTTTCTAGCTTTGTTGTAGACCAAATCGGCCAAGTGACTAGTGCTAAGTCTGCATTACTAATCAGTTTATTTGTACACCAAGCTCTGTTGGAAAGGCAATGTGTTCTTTTCATTATTTTAGTTTAGTCTTATATTTTAACAGTGACTTTAATGATGTATTGCTCTTGATATGTTGCCTAGTCTAAAATGAAATGTTAGTGTACAGTAAAGCCTACATCCAAACTTCAGCAATCAATTTAAATTAATTAATATTTACTTTCATGAGACAGGTGTAGGAATTCTACAGACTGTGCAGGTTTCTTGGTGGATTACACATCTTTCACCTGCTATCGAGTATCCAGTTCCTATGGAACAACAACTACTGCCAGTAGCACCTATGGCTATGTGTATAATATGAACATAAGTGAATCCAATTACTTTGAGCGGATATGCTTGCATAGCAGAGGTATTTATACCTTATTGTGATTTTATGTTACAACCTCTTCTAGAATGCACTTTATTACATATTTAAGGCCCAGTGGTAACTGTATGCACGAGCCACTTTAACATTACGCAAATATGCATTTTACTACACAGTGTATTTATGTGTTTGTGTAATTCTCACAAGAGTAACAACTGTTCCCATAAAAAACATTAACCAGTTGGTCTTTCTAATGTAGACAGATTATATTCTCTTTGAGGCTGGGGCTGAAATATTGTATATAATTTAGATGAATGTCAGTCTCCATAGGGTTATGTGTCTTTTGTAGCTGAATTAAATAACTATTCATTATCTGTATCAATTATTTGTCCCAAGTAGGGCAATTTATGTTGAGGTTTCCAGGGTTTGGACACTGTAGTGTTGTGGGAGATTACAAATTCCCCAGGGGCACCTGCTGCCTCAGTCTTTAGGGCAAGCACTTCCAGCTTGAAGCTGTAGAGAAGAGATCCATCAGAAACGTTGGTAATCATGAGTGTTGCTACATTGCATGATCAGAGCTAAATGGTTTTTCTTTATTTACTATTATTTAATGGTGCTGTCAGATGCAGAGATTATATTTCACAGTCTCAAAATGACACATAAAACAAGTGAGGCATACGTCAAACTCCACAGCTACAAAAGTCCATGTAGGAAAATAAATTTTTCACAAAAATTGTTTTTCAAATGACTGTGATGATTGTTGTTGTGCACCACCGCCATTAGATACCAGTACTTTTGAAAATGGGTATGACGGGGAGCAGAGTATTACTGACAGAGTGAAAAAGTTATTTTGCTTGAATGTTAGGGAACAAAAAGTGAGTTGTGGGCAGTATGGATTTAGCACAGAATTTCACATGAAACCAACCAACCGAATATCCATTAACACCTTGTTCAGAACAATACATCCAAGGAGAGAGAGCATGCATTCATAACGGCAAGGGTACTGGTAGGCACTATACATCTTTCAACTGCATAATATTTGGTCCCAATGCAGCGCACAAAAGTAAATGCACTGAGCGAGTCATGAGTTGCAGCAACCATCTTCAAAGTACTGCTTAAGCATTTAGTTATGAAACTGTATGAACTTCAATTGGACCAGACTGTGAAACTGGAAGATGTGGCTGTATGATACAAGTTTGCTGCAGGAGCATAGCCAGAATTAGAAATGGCGACTTGACCACCAGGCTCATTGTTAGTGAAAAGGCAACCTTCTACATTGATGGAAAAGTTAACAGGCATGATATCTGTGTTTGAGAAACAGCAAATCCTCATACCACCCTCGATCTTGGAAGAGATTCATCAAAGCAGAATGTATTTTGTGCAGAGTTACAAAGAATACAATTCATGACCCTTCATTTCTATGGGCACACCGTCACAGGTAACGCTTGTGCAGAAATGTCTCCTTATGGCTTGTGCACCAGTTGGAAGAAGATTTGAATATCTTGATCATCCAGCAAGATGAGGCACTGCCGTAATTCCACATGGCTGTTCGATCTACATGAATGCAAATAGTCACCAGTGATGAATTGGTTGTGCAGGAACAAATGACATGTGGTTCAGATGGTTGGAGATTGCCAGACAACTCTGCTTGTTATGGGGACACATGAAGTACACAGTTCAGTTCTGTGAGGTTTTTATGGTAGTGTGTGACATTCAGACATACTCTTGTTTTGAACTTTCTCTATCATCTAATGTACAAGAGAAGCACAACATTTTGGAAGACAACCCTTGTGGTCTCCTTAGAGAACCAGTGCCATCCATTAGACCAAGTGACAGAGGTTGGAGCCGGCTTCTGAAACATGCTTCGCTTTTACATTAGATAGTCAAAAAACTCCAAAGATGAGTGTTCAGCCCACCTCTTCCAAAATCTTTGCCAGAGCTGGGGCAGCAAATCACAACTGCCATGTCTAATGTCACTAGGGGCATGCTGCACAAAGTCTGGGATGAGCTGGATTATTTTCTCAACATCAGCTATGTGCTTTGCAGAGAACATGTGAAGCCTGGGTGAAGTGTTTGAAAACTTCTGAGAATTTCACTGTGGTGTGATTTAGGTGTAAGTTCTAAGTGTGCTGCATTCGCTTTTTGCTTTCTACATCACTGAATTGTGTTCACCTTGTGTAAGGGTTGTAGATGAGTGAATCTGTGTGAAACACTGGTGAAAGGAATATAACAGGATAAAACCACTGTACTTGGAGAAGACCTCTCAAAGAGCCACTTTGTCCATCACATATCCAACGTGGATTGGTGTGGGATCAAACCTGGGCTGTTTGGTGAGAGGTCAGTGACTCATTGCCTGAGCCAAACCTGAAATCTTGTGGAGTACAAAGCACAGTAGCTTTGTCTTATATAAACCCACATCTGCTGTGACATTTCATAGTAGTTTCAATGTTCAGATATGTAGAAAGATGGATTTTTAGAGGATAAAATGAGATTAAATGAATGGTTTCATATATTAAAATGCCAGTATGTCAAGGCATGTTGGATATGCCTTCTGATGCCTTACAAAAAATTATACTTTCTCTGACAGAAAAATATTTTAATAATGGAACTTGAGTGCTCATTAGGTTCATAAACATGCAGCAGAGTTTTTCCTGTCTGATATTTTTTAATTCTCTCAAAATATACTTTCAGCCACTTTAAGCACATTGAGGTTATTGTATGCATTCTTCTGGGTGAGTCCTCAGCCTACCCACCTATGAAGACAGAGTGTTTTGAAACATTGGCATATAAAATTCAGACACCAGGAAATCACCCAGAAGAAAGCATACAAAATTCAGAACACAGCAGAAGTTTGAAATCAAGAACATTGAGGTTAGATTAACTTATATTTTTGGCATTAATTAAGAAGTAAATTCTATAGCAGTTATGTGTGTATTTGTATATGGTTCTGAAGTGTGTTTTCCAAATATTTTATTTTTATTCAACTCAGTAAATTGCCTAGCTATTGGCTGCCTGACCAGGGTTCAATTTCTGGCAGGAACAGGGACTTCCATTCCCACTTCTGCTTGCATTTGGCCCTCTAAGTCTACTGTTCACTGGATATCAAAACTATTTCTATAGGTATGAAGCTGGTTCCTCACCCCAATCAGGTGTTCAAGTTTAAACTAAATGGTGCTTTACATTTACTCCACCATGCGTGGATTGAATATTACTCTTTTTTTTTTTTTTAGTGCCTTCAAAGTGCAACTCAAGGGGGTGGATCTTTGAGACTGCACCAAACTATGAGCTGGTTGGATTTGATGTTGTAACATACATTACAAACACCAGAGAAGAGTGCATGCTGCGGTGCCTGCAGGAAGCACGCTTTATTTGTCGTTCAGCTGAGTTCACATATGTTGCAAAAAGGTGTGTGCTGACTAACCAGGACAGACGGACCAAAAGTGATTCCTACAGAGCAACACCTTGGGGTGTAGAATATTTGGAGAATCAGTGTGTTGATACTCGTAAGTGGCCTGTGTAAAGTGGCATTGCTGATGAAGCAACTGCCAAGCTTTCTTTTTGTGTGTAATGAGGAGTGAAGTTATACTGATAACACATTCTAGACAGTGTACAGTCTTGTTGGAGTTGAGAGTACAATGTGTCAGAAGCTGTTTCTGTAGAAGTGTGGAACCTACTCTGTTGGCAACAGTATGAACACCTCCCCCCCAAACATACAGAATACTAAAATTTGTTGAGTTCTTTCAGATTGAATTCTCTGCTTGTAATGAAATGTGAGAGTACTTTCACTAATAATTATCCAGTGGGGGGTGGATGTTATTTATGTCAGTGACTGTTGGGTACATTAAAGCTCACCCTACGACATGTTATGAAGACTGAGAGTGAGAATAGAGGTATAGCTCTATTCTTTCTTGAATGTCAGCCCTGGATGGTGGATGATCAATGCCATGCCCAGCTGCTTTACCCCTGGGAAAAGAGACCCAGTACCCATTGTACAGGAAACTGGGTGGGCCCCAGGGCCAGTCTGGACAGGTGCTAATAATCACACCACCTCCAGGATTTGATCCAGAAACCACGGGTTGGTTGTCCTGTACTAGCACTGGGGACCTATCAGGATCAACCACAGTACTCAGCTCTGTGATCTTGTGATCAAATGGTCCGGCAGCAATTGTGCATTACCCCACTGTGTCCAACCATCCTGTTGGGTGCCTTAACTACAGCTAATTTGTGTCCCCAGTTTGGAAAATGGATTTGCTCCATCTGATGGATCTAATAGATTTGGATTAGTACTATTACCTGATGAGGGAAGTAGATCAGCTTCTGTTGATTAACTAAAATAATGAAATGGAAACTGTCCATTATATGTGTCATGCTGATGACACATGTTCCTCACAAACCATTTGGCTTATAAAGGGTGACTTATTATGTATTTGTTTATTTTGTCAGCCCTCATAAACAGAAGATTTAGGTGTCCTTTGTTTGAACAGTAATGTTTAAGTTAGAAGAACAGATTGCATCACAAGTATAGTAGAAAGTGGTGCTAATCAGTCTGTACAATACTAACTGATACTGTGAATTCAAATCATTATGAATTTACTTCCCAACATTTTCCATTACATCATGAAAGGTTGGGGGTGTATGAAATATGGGACATTATTTATATTTTGCCGTATAATAGTCGGGTTTACCTCAAGTAAAGCTGAAAAATGATATCAGTATGCTTTTCTCCATTCCTCCACACAGAAACAATTTAATTGGGGGACGCATTTATTTTTATGTGCATTCTATGCTTTATTTATGTTATTTTTGTACTTGTGTGAAGACTAATTTTTAGATGGCAGGATGATATTAAAATCTTTATCACAGGCAGAAGGTAAAATTAAATGCATTTCATTCTGGTGGTTTAAGACTGATTTTGTACCATGCTAAGAAATGATACTTACTTTGCATATTAATACATTATGTCACTAGATATGTGACAGACTCCTTATTACTCCACTAGACATGTGACAGGTTTCTCATTCAAATAAATACTATATATGTCAGGGCTTGAATGATACACCACAATCCACCCCATTCTTTTGTGGCTTTTAAGTGATGTTTGTAGAGTTCACGATTGAGTTTATCTTTCATTATGAACTGGAATTTTATCTCATCTTTTATATGGGTGGTTTGTGCTTTTTTAGCTGTGAGCTGTGCTGCAGGTGAGGTGTTATGGAATTTTAATTTGGCATAATTGGGGATGATTTTCTTAGCAAGGCATTGCTTATTGAAATAGATATTTACACAACATTTCAAAAGCTTGGATGTAGTATTCTTGTATTGATTGATGGAACTAGCCTGACCAGCTATAAATTTGAAGTTTTTCATCCTGAAGTGTTATAACATGCAAATAAATACTGTATGTCAGTCAATAACACAGCATTTATTATTATATATTATGGTATTATGCCCTGATGTATATACCATTGTATATAATAATGAATGCTGTGTTATTGATTGATGTATAGCATTTATTTGTATGTTATAACACTTTGGGATGGAAAAATTAAAAAAAAAAAAAAAAAGGCTTCTCATTACTTCACTATAAAGGAGGGAAAAAAAAAAAGAAAAGGCAAAAAAAATTTAACGGCTTCAATAAAAGTAACTGTGAGAAATTTTACATATCTTTTTTCTACATGGTCCCCTTGAAACACAATGCATTTATTATATCATTCAACTAGTTTCTGTATTCCTGCAGAGAAGAAGCTTTTTGGCTGCTCTCGAAGCCAGGTATGCACTGCTTCCTTCACTTCCTCATTGGAAGTGAATCTGTGACCGAGCA
>Ga0136643_10011113_pt1 | contig 13340 bp, 6 predicted proteins | sample TergutLab28metaG_FD_96883 | JGI IMG/M metagenome (GOLD analysis project Ga0136643, IMG submission 96883) | Labiotermes labralis P1 segment gut microbial communities from Petit-Saut dam, French Guiana - Lab288 P1 (version 3) (version 3) | ecosystem: Host-associated > Arthropoda: Insects >...
ACAGGGCATGTGGCCCGTATGGGTGAGGAGAGGGGGGTGTATAGGGTCTTGGTGGGGAAACCGGAGGGAAGGAGACCACTGGGAAGACATAGGCGTAGATGGGTGGATAATATTAGGATGGATCTCCAGGAGGTGGGCTGTGGGTATGTGGACTGGATTGGCCTGGCCAAGGGAAGGGACGGGTGGCGGACGCTTGTGAGTGCAGTAATGAACCTTCGGGTTCCATAAAACGCGGGGAATTTCTTGACTAGCCGCAAACCAGTTAGCTTCTCAAAAAGGACTCTGCACCAAGGAGGAAGTAAGTGAGGGGTAAAAAAGCTCTTAGTGGGATGGGAAGCAGCGAGTCAGTGAGAGGCAGATGGGCTGCCTCCTGAGTTAATGCAGTTCTCATGTCGGCAGCCAAGACTAGTTTGGCCACAACTCATTTCTTCCTTCACACAAATGCATCGTGCAAATATATTCACAGTTAGGATTTGCTTCAATCAGCAGTCGTATTTGTCACATGACCACGTTAAACGTCTCGGAAATTTGAGCCCTGGTCTTCAGTTCACTGTCACAGTAAATACATACAACTTCATTGAAAGCCATCAGCTAGATGAACTTCAGAATAGACAATCCTAGTGACAAGCGATGTCCATTTAAATCAGTAGTGTGCTTCCAGTGCATTAGTGTGATGCCACAAGAGCGGCACTAAGGTGCAAAATATAGGGACCTGAATGAGATTGGTTTAGGCCAGTGGTACCCAAGGCCTTCACCAAGGGTTCCAAGAGATCAACAATAATTTAATTTTACACTCCTCTTGAACAAGTATTGTTGTATTCTTTAGAGAACCAGAATTTGTATTGGAGATGTGGCGCACTTGAATTGACACTGCCGCTAGTGAAATGTGTTGATGGAACAACAATTAGAGTCAAATTGAAGAAAACGAAACCCAAACAGATAAAGATATTACGGCTCGCAAACCAGGAGTGTAGAAGGCAGCCACTTGAAGATGAAGAAATTATTCCGATTGTGCTAGGCTACAATATGTTGGTTAGACTTCTGCATTATTTTGTGTTAATATAGAGATATTCAACCATATATAATTTGTAATACACTACATGCGTATCAAAGAAATTATTGTTTTATTTTTTGTAATACTTTTCGTCGATTTGGTATTGAATCGGAGCAATAATTAACAAATACAAACATTGGGCAATAAGTTAGTATTAAATATTATGCATATAGCATAGCTGTACGGAAAATGTACGGTATTAAATATCTTGAGTTTATTTCTATAATTATATTGTTATTGATTCATATCGGGATCCGCCCTTTTATAAAGTAACTTTGGTGTTTTCTGCTATTGAGAAGGTCCTAGAAACACATGGCTGTTACACTGTATGAGGCTGCTGAGAAATATTCTCTTATATTCCGCGAAGTACTTACCTAGGGGCGTATGGACTAAATGCAAGGTGCAATGCGAAGTCAAAACAAGATGGCTGCCTTGTTAAAATGGCGCCTTTAAAAGGCGCATTGCTACTTCATTTAAATTTTTACGTTTTGTTCACCGTGCATCCTAATTTAATGATATTCTTTTTTTTATCAACTTCAAGCACAAATTCTTTATTTTAATACATTTATTACATACCTCTACATGTTTCGAGCACTATTATGGTCATTTTCAGGAGGACAATTGTATTAACATAGCATCTGGTATCGTCACTCTCTTTAGGTGACTGTTCAGTACACAGGTTACGATAGTCCTCTCGTAACCTGTGTACTGAACAGTCACCCAAAGAGAGTGACGATGCCAGATGCTGTGTTAATACAACTGTCCTCCTGAAGATGAGCACAATAGTGCTCGAAACATGTAGAGGTATGTAATACATGCATTAAAATAAAGAATTTTTTCATCAAGTTGGTAAAAAACACTTCCTTTAAGTCAGTACGGTGTCATAAGTTGCGCTACTTTCAGCCACGTAATGCAACAGGCAGTTGCTGCGTGCGCACCAAAACTTCTTAAACTTTCTGCTGAAAACTTAAACGACTTAACCCCCTTTCCTCGAGCATAAGAGTTTCAACCCAGCAACTAAGCTAGTTTATTAAGTACCCCTTATTTTCGTCAACCCCCAAATTTATTACTGTGCCTTAACGGACTGGATATCGGATCTGATTCCAGCGACTTGAATTCATTGAACAATTTCACGCCATATTTCTATGAAGTCCATTTTAATATTACCCTCACATATACCCGCAGGTATTGCAAATTATCTCTTATCTTCAGCTCTTTAAACTAAAATTTTTGTAGGCATTTTTCAAATCTCCGTTTCCTTTTACACACACTACCAACCTGTCTTCTTACTTTGGTATTCGTTATAGCCTTTAGTGATGAGTAAGATTTAGTAAGCACGTTGCTGTACAGTAAATTTCCTTCCAGGCTTCTGCCAGTTCCTCCCTCCACTGCACAATTACCGTACTTAGCACGCGGTTCGCCAACATTTTTCCTGCCTGCATAAATTTAGCGATTACGTGTGATAGCAATAGACCTGTACATCAAGAGCAGGCAAGTCTCTTAAGCTTTATTAACTTCTTTACTAGAAAAAAAGTAGGCGTTATAATTCCTTCCATGTTACAGTAGATCTTAAGGAACAGACGGCTGATGGAACCCAAAGTTACGCGGAGCCTCAGAGCGAAGAGGAAACTCAACCCAAACATTAATCGATGTAAGAGCGTTTTGAAATTTCGTTGAAGTGTTTGCAGTTTGTAATCTGATTAGTACACTCACTGCTCCTGGTTTTCTAATAGCACAACATATTGTTTGGAATTTCCAAAATAACTGAGCTTTATGAATTGCAGGAAGAGCCGAGTGGGATAAAACTGTGAGTCTTCCGCACTGATTACTGTTGCAGCCATCGAACGCTCAACGTTGTTTCTGTAATTAACATTTAGGTGACCCTGGGGTTCAAATTGCAACTGCTGCCAGGGTGAGGGGATGTTAATTGGTGTCACGTTTGAACGCATTCACGACAGCACGGTACACTGACGCTGGCCTTACAGGGGTGCTGATAAGTCTTTACCCCGACCAGGAAGGAAACAAGCTAATGTTTCTGTCAGAATGGCGTGAATTTCCTTCTGCGCCTTGACTTGTAGGGGGAAAAAAACTTAATGACAGCTCGCGTCTCGATGTTGTTGAAATCGAGCGCGTCCCTGACATGCTTTCGAGCTTGTTTCCTTCCTGGTCGGGCTAAGGACTTATCAGCCTCCGGGTATTTGAGAATGTGAAGATCCGGACAGTGCAATGGGGCCAGCATTCAAGGTGTATGACGTAAATTTCAATGAGAATTTTGAGATTTTTACAACGGCGTAGATGAGGATTCCGCTTTTCTTCTAAATGACTCCGCATCCAGTGGTAATTGCTTCCCGATGTTTCGAAGCAACGTACTGTTCTCATCTTCAAGAGTTTTTGTGAATGTTTTGACACTTGTTTTTACTGACTTCATGAAAGAGAGTCCTTCTTGAGAAGCTTATTGGTTCTCAGCCAGTCAAGAAATTCCCCGCATTTTATGGAACCAGACTGTTCATTACAGCGTTCACAAGTGCCTCTCATTCGTCCCTATTCTGACCCAAATCCATCCAGTCCATGCTCTCCATCCATGTCATGAAGATCCATCTTAATATTATCCCACATCTACGCCAGGGTCTTCCAAGTGGTATGTTTCCCTCAGGTTTTACCCACCAAAACCCTGTAGGCACCTCTCCTCCCCCCATACGTGCTACATGCTCCACCCGTCTCATTCTTCTGATTTGATCACCCCAATTATGTTTAGTAAGGAGTACAGATCATTAAGCTAATCATTATGTGGTTTTCTCCACTCCCCTGTTACCCCGTCCCTCTTAGGTCCAAATATTCTCCTCAACACTCTCTTCTCAAACACCCTCAGCCTACGTCCTTACCTCAAAGTGAGTGACAGTGTTTCGCAATCAAGCAGAATAACAGGCAAAATTATAGTTCTGTAAATCTCAATCTTTATATTTTTGGATAGCAGACTGGAAGACAAAAGATTCTTCACCGAATGATAGCAAACATTTCCTTACTTCAATCTGCACTTAATTACTTATTGAATAGAATTTTGATTCTTTAAGGTTGTTCCCAAATATTTTAACTCTTCCACTCTTTCAATGGAACTGTCTTTATATTGTGACTTCGTCCTGCATTCTGATCTCGAGACACGACCGTGTACTTAGTTTTATCAGCATTTACTTCTAATCCAGTCCTTTAGTGGTAACAACTAAAGCTTCTGTGTTTTTTTATAGTACGTGCGTTTCCACCCAATATATTAACATCATCAGTGTGAACCAACAGCTGATGAATAGGCATACTCTAAAACAAAGTTGAAAAACAATGGCGATAAAGCGTCTCCTTGTTTCAGACCACTCCTAATAGGAAACATGTCAGACAAGTGCTTGTAAAACCGGACTCTGCTATAGGTTTCATTCAGACAAATTTTTATTAACCCTTCCAGTTTCATGGGGATATCAAAGCCAATTAGAATATTAAACAAGACATCCCTACTAATTGAATCATAGGCTTTCTTGAAGGCTATAAATCGCTGATGCGCTGCTTTATTGTATTCCCCTTTTTTTTATAGAATATTCGATGAATGTAGAATATATGATCAGTAGTTGACCTGTTGGGTCGAAATCCACACCGATGATACCCAATACTTTCCTCCGCATATGGAGTTAAACTTGGCAGAAGGATGTTGGGTATAATATTGAACGTAGTTGACTAAAGTTTCTATAATGTCTGCAGTCTGTTTTATCACCCTTCTTATTATTAGGTACAATGATCGACTCCTTCCACTCTTCAGACAATTCCTCCTTGTTCCAAACAGAATTAATTAGGTTATAGATACCAGAGTGAATTCTTGTACTACCTGCTTTAATCAGTTATACTGAGATTTGACCAGTACGTGGTGATTTGTGTCTTCTTAGCTTTACAAAAACCATCTCAAAATCAAGGCATTCGGCCCATGCACTAGTGACTGTGCTGTGTGTATTTCTGCCTGCCTAAAATCATTAACCCCATGTATATTCAATAGCTGAGAGAAATGGTTCCTCCACCTAGCCAAAATACTGTGGGAGTCTGTAACCAAATTAACCTTCCCATCCTTTACTCTATTAGTTCTAGGCTGGTAACCATTCTTAAAGTCTCTGACACTCCTACACAAGTCCCTGTTATTTTTGATCTTATTGTTAGTTTCAAGTTAATCAATTTTGGCTTTCAGATATTCGTTCTTTATGTCTACTAGCTTCATGTCTCCTTTGTGTATATTATATACATTGCTCCGGTTTGGATCCTGTAACCGTTGCACATTAGCCTGCTTCCTTTGATCTAAAAATCTTTATCATTCTTCACCACAGCATGGTTTATGTTGCTGCAATCCACACACATCGATACACATCGATACTCTCTTTAGCTCTGGTTTTGATATTTTCTTTAATGTTTTTCCGAATCCTGTTTATATTCTGGCTACCACTTAAGTTCTCCAAAGCTGCAAACCTTTTTGATATCTTAACCTGATACTTTTTCCTAACTTCCAACTCACTTAGCTTCTTGAGATTAAATCTCTCGACATCAAACTGCTGTGTTGCTTGTTTGCTTACTGCCAGTTTTCCTAACTCTTGTAACCACCAGATATTAAAAAGTATTAGAGTAACCTTCACTGAACGAACGTACATCGAGAATACTCAAATGTCATCTTCCTTCTATCCATATGTGATCAATCTGATCGTGAGTTTTTTTATCAGGTGAGGTCCAGGAATACTCATGAATATTTCGATGCGGGAAAATCATGCTCTCAGCAACTAGATTTTTTAATGTGGCAAAGTTTACTATTCTAACACCATTATCGTTACTATCCAGATGCATTCTCTCATTCCTTCTCTCCACAATTTTGCATTAGCTTTGCTTAACAAATTTTCATGTAGTACTTAGGACAGTGATCGAAAATCTGGTTTAATTCCTTATAAAACTGTCCTTTGAATCATAACTTTTTCCTCACTTGGTGCATGCACGTTCGAAACCATGATAATAAACCAGTGACCTCTCAGAACTATGTATGACATCTTATCACTAACAAACTTCAAACTTAACTCTCTTAATTGCTGGTACTATGCTATGGTGTACAAAAATCATATTCCCAATTGATGAATTTTGTTTCCTTTTTCACAGTTTTATATAAAATCCCCGGCTCTTTCAGTGCTTCCTTTGTCCTACCGAACCTCCTGTAAACCCACTAAATCACACTATACCTTGCTAATTCCCTGGCTACTCTTGTAAGTGAACCTGACCTATACTGGATCCTTACACTCCATGTACCAAATCTCATGTCTCTGTTCCATTGCTTAGGTCGAATCCGATTTCCACACGACGCGGTTTCGTGTACCAGACGAACGGAATCCACAAGTAAGTTTCAACTAGACTTCACTGCGTCACAGTACGAAAGCTGTATTCTTCACAGACGCAAATGTGATAAACCCGTATTATGCAGGGAATTTTCGTCTCACTTACCTACCACACAAAGACTAATCACGAGAGAAGAGGGATTTGATTGGTTCTTAATACAGAAAAGTGTTTTTTTTCGATTTTTCCTTGTATCTGTATTTGCTGTGATAGTATGCGTCATTCCCTTTGCATTATCTATCAAAATTAACGCTTCAGAACACAATGGGAACTACATATGTCGCTTGCGTTAAAGAGCACATTATTGTGTCTGAACACTTCATTTGTGCTATTTATGCGGTTCTCAGAATAAATGAGTATAATTCCCATAAAGAGCAGGAATCAGTTAGATTTTGTAATTAAATGCCATTTTATGTACTCTGAGGTACAAATTGTATTTTATAAAGGACATGTTAGTTGTTAAATTGCACCACACAAATACGCTTGTAATTTCAAACTACAGTGCACCAGTCATTATTCTGCCATGGGAAATCATGACGTATTTATATGTGTGTCATCAAAATATTCGACTGTCATGCATCACCATCTCTGACGTCCTGGACCCATGGCAATCATTTTCCACACACTGGAGTCAGTTAGGATTTACTGATCTCCCGGAACGTGTTTTTAAATGTACAGATTGGAAGCGGCTTCAAAGTCCTGGCCCTGATCTAATTCTCCTAGAATCGACGTTAACACGGGAGAAGAAGCTGATAAAAAAGTGCTTGATTCATGAGCGTCTGAGGCAATTAAGTTGGTTACAAGTTTTCGGTCCTAAATAACGATGTACACGGAGCAGAATGTGTGCGGAAGTACAAAGAAGAGCGAAGAAACTTGTGGTGCAGAACCCGATACATAGCGGCAGTTAAAAGGGTTACTAAAAATCTCGGAAGAATGCCCCTTGTAACGATCATTTTGGGTGAGGGGATTTAAACATAGGTTAGTCACAGGTCGAGCCAATTTGGCCGTAGCTAAACATAGGTTAGTCACAGGTCGAGCAAAGTGGCCATAGCTAAGCATAGGGTAGTCATAGGTCGAGCAAAGTGGCCGTAGCTAAACATAGGTTAGTCACAGGTCGAGCAATGTGGCCGTAGCTAAACCCCCCCCCCCCAAAAAAAAGGAGGGTGTAAAGGCACCAAATGACAGTCATGTTCATTTAGGCCTTAAATTTCATCTGATATTGGAAACCAATACGAGACCTCTTTATTTGGAAGGTCAATTTACACCTCTTGACCTAACAAAATACAGATACTAACTGATAGGTTTTCAGTTGACCTTGCAAGTTGTTTGCGCTGGGGGTAGCCGACCCTCCTTTGTTTGTGAGCAACAACCGACGTATTTCATTTTAAATAACCCATTACCGTGCAATGGGTAATTAGTTGCATGCATTGTAAGGTTTCTGAAATTTTTTTACCAAGTTCATGATAGCCCGACACTTGCCCCCATACTGAACCAGACGAATACATTCCAAGCACGCCCATCCTATATTTTGAAGACAGTCATTTTCAAAGATACCAAGTTGGAGGCCCTGTGTAATATTCCTTGATATGTTCATTAATGGTTAGTTCCTCCCCCAGACACCAAACTGGAGGACCACTGTCTGGTCGCGTCTGTCCATGACTGCCACTCACTGTATCGGCAAATACCCCCCCCCCCCCATATCTGGAGGCCTTCTGATGTATCCGTAATCTGATGATACACCATGACGTGGAGACAGGGAGCCACTTAACATGAACTGTTCATTTATTGCGTGACAGACACAGTGAACTTATGGTGGATTTAGTTAAAGGGCCATTTTTGGCAGAAAATGACATTCATCCTGAATTGGTAAGACTCTTTCACGTACAGAATTCATTACTTCTTTCTAAATGAAGAAATTTAGCGATGTCGAATGCTTTTCAAATAAACGCCTGTGACGGTTTCCATGAAAACCATTTATGTCTTAACACTTCTACGTAACAGTTGCTGTCGAGTATCGTATTTTCCTACGTGTTGGAAATAAGAAAACTCGTATTCACTTTTTATTTCACCAACATATGCACTTGTAAATCGATCAGTATTAATGTTAACACATTAAACATTAAAGGATAAAACATTATGATATTAAAACTCCAACACGTTTCGGCTTTTTATGAAACCATCATCATTTATATAAAAAAAACCCGAAAAGTGTTGGAGTTTTAATATCATAATATTTTATCCTTTAATGTTTTAATGTGTTAACATTAATATTGATCGATTTACAAGTGCATATGTTGGTGAAATAAAAAGTGAATTTAAGTCAAATGCACGGTGCAAGAATGAAAAAGAAAACTCGCAACTTTTCAGAAAGTCGTGATGGATCCTAATTTAATTTACCGTGCAAATATTCTCTTGTCCCCGACTGGCAAACGATTGGAGTTATTCTAAAATTGATCTAAGGGCATATGGAAGAACGAAGTCTGCTTTATACAACTGAACTTGATTCTTTAACACACGAGGCTTAAGGACCACGTGACGTCACATTTGAACAACAAAGCAACTACAGTGTTCTTGGATGTCGATAATGCTAAGAGGCATCTTGGTTGGTTGTTATTATTATATTACTCATGCAATTGTAATAGGCTTAAAATAATGTGTGTGAGCGTTCTGTAGTAGACTCACGAAGACAGTAAAGCTACACGTAGTAACGCACACGTGTACACATACGCATATATCATGTAGTCGTAAGACTAAAATAAATAGAACGATGTAATACGACGAAGCTGTTGAAACCCTAATGGAAACCATAACAAGAATGTTTCGGTTTTCTCATGTTCAAAATTTGAAGCAAGTTATTTTAATGAAACTGCTGTAGCAAAGCAGAGAGTAATTCAAGCCAGAAACCCAGAGGACTCATTAATACGCTTGATATGCGAATTTAGAGGCGAGCCTCATGGGAAATGTATCAGCGCCTGCAGCGGTAGTAAATTAAGTGCTCACGTCTAGACTAGATATTAACATTTATAATTAACAGGTAGTCCAGGAAGTTATAACTGGAGAACAGTGCCCTGTTAATGTCACGGAATTAATTTCAGAGTTAATCAGACTATCAATATTTTGCGAGGATCTCAGTGGCACACGTCCAGTTCTTGAGCAGGCTTGACTTAATTGTTAGTGTGAATGTTTATAACAGAAAACACAGTTGAGCATCATTTAACATCTGTGTACTGGGATAGCTCAGTCAGTTGCTACTGCAGGCTGTAAGACCTGGAAGTGTGGTTTTGAGTTCCAAAGTGGCCATAATTATAATGTATAAGGTTTCAGGCTTCCACCACTGCGTAATATGAGGCCTTGTCTCTTCAGGGGCGTTTCGCGGCGTAGATTGGTTGCTGGTTACCGAAAGTTCGGGACAGTGCATCGGTCTCATTTTCCGTGGTTAGGCAGTGCAAGAAGACTGGACTGTTTCACCCGTGACGATGAGACCTATGAGCTCTCCCGAAACGTCGAGCTGCCAAATCACGCCGCCAAACATCCCAGAACAACGAAGGCCTCATTAGTTTATCTAATCTCCACAGCGTGAAGATCGACCCTGCGGTCTGCCTAGTTTCACATGCAGCGGACTTCGGCCACTGTTTCCCCATTAATACCGCATTTCCTTATATTTGGTGTAGTGGGAGTCCATTCGTCCTCTCCTGTCTTCTTTTTTCGGAATATCAGTTGAATCCTGTAGTTTGATAAGACAGGAAACCGGTGGGGGTTTTCAGTATTTGTTGAAATTCAGTGGGTCTTAATCTGAATATGATGACGTCGATAGCAAAATACAAACTTTCACGTAGACCTACTAGCCATGAGGTAATCAATTACCAATCGTAGTAAAAATAAAACAGTCAGGAAATATCCACAGATTGAAACACTTCTAACTCTTTCGTTTATTCTTTTGTAGCACTGGTAATTGTGATGACATGGGTAGCATTGATGGCTTTAGTACCATCGGTAACATTGGTAACGTTAGTAACATAGGCAACTTTGGTAACATTTGGAACGTTGGTAACGTTGATAACTTTGGCATCATTGGTAAAACTGGTAGCTTTGGTAAAGTTCGTGACTTTGGTAACACTGGTAAACATTTGTAATGGTGGTGCCACTGATAGCTTTAACATTGGTAACGTGTGCAAATTTCGTGACAATGCTAAATGGCGACATTAGTAACTTTGGTAACGGTCGTATTGCAACTTTGGTAACCAAGGTAACCTCGAATAAAATGTTGATACTACTAATAAACTTGACCATGAATGTCAAGGTTCTGTTACATTAGATCGATATTAACCAAAATTTTAATATCTCGGGAGGTTTTAGTTGAGGTCTCCACTGCCTGCTTCGACGCAAATACTTGCGGTGGGAACAGAGTTGTTTCAGAAGAACAGACGGACAGACATTACGGAGCTTAATGGACACGTCTAAAACATATGTTGTTTCACAGAAAGTAGTTAAATGACTTTTATCCAGATTTTCACTGAGGCTGCTGACAAATTGACGGACTTACTGTGAATATTAGCACAGCGTAGTGTTTAAATATCCCGACGTTTCGGGAATGTTATTGCCTCCTTCCTCACGGTGACTGAATTGATTGAAACATAGCTAAAGTTATTATTTCAGCAGCGTTTTGAACTTCTTAAGTCACTTTTAAGAAGGAAGCAGCACTTTTCTCCGAAACGCTGTGCCATTTGACAACTGCAAGATGTAGAAACTCAAAACAAGGTCGTCATAAAAGTCGCTATTTTTGTTAAATTTTTCTTTAGAGCGAATAAGTTCCAGATTGCTGACTACTATAATGCACTTACGAATCTTCCAATTTTGTCAGACTTTCCTGTTTGATGTAACAAGAAACATCTTGCAAGGGACTGATAAGTACAAATAGATTCATGGCCCGAATCCTTTCGCGTTATAAGGCTCTTGAGAAGCGTAGGTAGCTGAAAGTCGAAACTGCCTCCATTAAACAGAATAATAGGAACATCAGTTCCAAGAACCTGGAATATCTGAATGCATATTCTTGTTATACTACTATTAACAAGGTAAAGGAAGAGACTTCTCAACTGATATGTAAATATGTATGTTGTAAATTTGTATGTTTCGACGATTCTTCACAATAAAGTAAACTTTCCGTAGTCCTCCCATGTACGTATATTTTGAATTCTAGATGGGGTTTGCTACACAAGAGTGGAGATGTTACTTTTTGTAACTAAATAAATAAATATATATATATATATATATATATATATATATATGTTGTCTTATAGGCTGTTACACTGAGTCTGCTTTAGTAATTGAATGCCTGAGAATTCCCCTCTAAATTTGGTGATTCATTCAAAACTGATATTTTTGGTGATTAATTCAAAACTGATACTTGTTTAATGGCGAAAACGAAATGTTAAAACATTTTATCTCGTTTTCCGCCACAAGAATGACACCTTCGATACATGTACAGTACATATGGGAAGTAACAATATGGTGTGGCTCAAAAACATGTCACAATTTCTTAGTGATTAACACAATGCATGTCATTTCATCTTTGGACTTTTACCGTACTGTATTACATCCTGCGGTTTGGGATGGCCATTGAAAGCTGCGAAGCACACTGGTGTATTGGTAATGCTTCAGACTTGTGTTGTGGAAGTGGTGGGTTCTAATCTCTGCTGCAATATGGGCTATATTGACATTTCTCGTGGCTTTCTCCATTACATCCAACCAACGAACATTAGCTTCCAAATCCTTGACGTCACCACCAATAACACTTTCTTCGAATTATAGAACAAACCATACTATAAGATATCTTCTCCCCTCTGAGATACTACGCAACGTAGATAGGTAATTATTTTCTGACGTTTCGGGAGAACGTCTCGGTCCGATATTCAAGGGCTAAGCAGTCCAAGAGGCTGCATTATGTGATCTTAAAGAAACACTGATTGTAATCGCTTGCTAGGAAGGTACTGACGTTTAGTTTATAGCCAGTATTGCTCTTTACATAAATCGCACTTTCACACAGCAATATACGTTTCCCGTACGAACCTTTTATTCTTATCCGATTTCTCGTCCGATAGACACTGACAGTCCAAAAATTGTCGTATTATGATCCTCCTCGTTACATCCTTCTTCTTTATTTGCGTTTTTGCTTTTTTCTGTCTTCGTCTCTTACACTTTCATCGACTTCTCTTCTGTGGAAAATTCCGACCCAGTGGGTCTCAAGCTGTTACGTTTCCATTCCCTACGTCACTTCCAATCTCCACCCACTCACTTTAACTGCGATCTTTCACTGATCTGTTTCGCTCCGTTTTCGGGTTCGGAGAAAAAGGTTATAAGCCTTTACATTGTTATTATCTAAATGAAATGATAAGATTCTAAAGGTATATGGAACGTGATGAAGCTAGTCATGAAAGAAAGAAACAGGAATTCTTCAAATGTCTGTGTTGGGTCGGTATCTTTTTAACGTATTTATCCTCCGTTAAGTATAAATGCCGCACGTGTTCACAGTTACAGAGCCTTTTCCGGTATTTTTCATTACTTGTGTAAGTCTGGAATGTTTATAATCGCAACATTACACTGCTAAAATTGTTTCAACTATGTACTTTTAAATAAAAGAGATTGTGTTGTATTTTTACTGCATATGTCTATGCTTACTTGCTTACTCCATGGTGCAGAGTCCGTTTTGAGAAGCTAACTGTTTTGCAGCTAGTCAAGAAATCCCCCGCATTTCACTGAACCCGAAGGTTCATTACCGCACTCACAAGCCTCCGCCACCTGTCCCTATCCTGAGCCAGCCCAATCCAGTCCATATACCCACATCCTACCTCCTGGAGATCCATCCTAATATTATCCACCCATCTACGCCTAGGTC
>Ga0136643_10011114_pt1 | contig 13340 bp, 2 predicted proteins | sample TergutLab28metaG_FD_96883 | JGI IMG/M metagenome (GOLD analysis project Ga0136643, IMG submission 96883) | Labiotermes labralis P1 segment gut microbial communities from Petit-Saut dam, French Guiana - Lab288 P1 (version 3) (version 3) | ecosystem: Host-associated > Arthropoda: Insects >...
CACACACAAAACACACACACACACACACAAACACAAACACACACACACATACTCACGCAAACACACACACTCACTCAAACACAATTACACACAACACACACACATAAAAACACACACACAATCACTCACAAAAACACACACTCACTCACACACACACCCACAGACAATCACTCACACAAACAAACTCACTCTCTCACACATCAACACACAATCACACACACATACACACACCAGTCGCAAAAACACAGACACACACACACAGTCACACATAAATACACCACACAAACACACGCGCACTCACGCACAAACACACACACAAACACACACAAACACACATACGCACACACACACAATATCACGCACAAACACAGATCCTCACTCACACACACACACACACAAACACACTAATACACACACACACAAACACACTAACACTCACACACACAAACACTCACACACACACACACAGACACACAAACAGACCCACATTCACACACACACAAACAACACCACCACACACACACACACAATCACACACACAATCAAAGACTCACACGCACACACACAATCACACTCACACACTCACACACACACACACACACAAACAACACCACCACACACACACACAATCACACACACAATCACACACACAATCAAAGACTCACACGCACACACACAATCACACTCACACACACACACACAATCACACATGCACGTATATATACACACATAAAAAAAACACTCACACACACACACACACACACACACACAGAGTCTTTATCAGTAGCTTAAAGAATGGCTAAAAAAAGGCAAAACATGTAGCCAAAGTCGTTATCAATAAGCTCCAAAATAGCTAACACTAGCCGAAACATGTAGCCACAGTCGTTACCAATAGACGAAAGAATGTTTAACACTAGCTGAAACATGTGGCCACAGTCACGATCAATAGGCTACAGAATGGCTAACACTAGCGGAAACAAGTTACCACAGTCGCTATCAATAGGCTACATAATGGCTAACACTAGCCGAAACATGTCGTCACAGTCGATATCAATAGGTTTGAGAGTGGCTAACACACGCCGAAACATGAAGCTGCTGTCGATATCAATCGGCTACAGAATGGCTAACATTAGCAGAAACATGTAAACACAGTCGCTACCAGTATTCTACAGAATGGATCACACTAGCCGAAACATGTATCTATAGTCCCTATCCATAGGCTACAGAATGGGTAAAACTAGCATAACATGTAACCACAGTCGTAATCAATAGTCTATAGAATGGCTAACACTAGACGTAACGTATAACCACAGTGAATATCAATATCTTGCAGAATGGGTAACACTAGCCGAAACATGTAGCCACAGTGATTATAAATAGCCTATAGAATGGAAAACACCAGCCGAAACATGTAGCCATAGTGAATATCGAAAGCCTACAGAATGGATAACAGTAGTCGAACAATGTAGCCACAGTGACTACCAATAGCATACAAAATGGCTAAAACTAGACGAAACATGTAGCCAAATTCGTTATCAATAGGCTACAGAATGGCTACCACAAATCAAAACATGTAGTCACAGTCGACATCAATAAAGTAAAAAATGGTTAACACAAGCCGAAACTTGTAGCCACGGTCGATATTGGTAGGCTACAGAATGTCTAACACTAGCCGAAACATGTAGTCACAGACGCCAAAAAAAGCCTACAGAATGTCTAAAACTAGCCGAAATTGTAGACACACTCGTTATCAATAGGCTAGAGAATGGGTAATACCAGTCGAAACATGTAGCAACAGTCGTTATCAATATACTACAGAATGGCTAATACTAGCCGAAACATGTAGCCACAAACGCTATAAATAATCTAAGATTTGCTAGCATTAGCCTAAACATATAGCCCTAGACGCAATACAGAGGCTAAAAATGGCTAAATCTAGTCGAAACATGTAGCCACAATCGTAATCAGTAGTTTACAGACTGGTAACACTAGCCGAAACATGTAGACAAGTCTTTATCAATAGGCTACAGATTGGTTAACACTCTCCGAAACACGTCGCAACATTCGCCATCAATAGGCTACAGAATGGCTAACACTAGCTGAAGCATATAGCCACAGTATTTTCCAATAGGCTACGGAATGGCTAACAGTACCCGAAACATGTAATCACAGTTGCTCTAAATACGATACAGCATGGCTAACACTAGCCGAATCATGTACTACAGTATTTATCAATAGGATATGGAATGGCCAACAATATCCGAAAGCTGTAGGAACAGTCTTTATCAATAAACTACGGAATGGTTAACACTAGCCGGAACATGTAGCCACTGGCGCTATGAATAGGCTACGGAATGGCTAACAAAACCCGAAACGTGTAGCCACACTCTTTATCAATAAATTACAAAATGGCCAAACTTGACGAAACATGTAACCAAAGGCGATATCAATAGCTTACGGAATTGGCTAAAACTAGACGAAACGTGTAGTCACAGTTGCTATCAATAGGCTAAGGAATAGATAACACTACCCGAAACGTTTAGCCGCAGTCGTTATCAATAAGCTACGGAATGGCTAACAGTAGGCGAAGCATGTATTCACAGTCACCATTAATAAGTTTCAGAAAGGCTAACACAAGCCGAAACATGTAGACACAGTTGCTATTAATACGCTATAAAATTCTGACACTAAACGAAACATGTAGTCACAGTCGCTATTAATATGTTACGGAATGGCTAACCCTAGTCGAAACATGTAGCCGCAGTTGCTATCAATAATCTTCAGAACGGCTAACACTAGCAGAAAACTGTAGCCAAGTCTGTATCAATAGGCTACGGAATGGCTAACGCTAGCCGAAACATGTAGCCACAGTGATTATAATTAGCCTATAGAATGGAAAACACCAGCCGAAACATGTAGCCATAGTGATTATCGAAATCCTACAGAATGGATAACAGTAGTCGATACATGTAGAAACAGTGACTATCAATAGCCTACAGAATGGCTAAAACTAACCGAAACATGTAGCCAAATTCGTTATCAATTGGCTCCAGAATGGCTACCACAAATCAAAACATGTAATCACAGTCGACATCAATAACGAAAAAATTGTTAACACAAGCCGAAACTTGTAGCCAACAATAGCCTACAGAATGTCTAAAACTAGCCGAAATTGAAGACACACTCGTTATCTATAGGCTAGAGAATGGGTAATACTAGTCGAAACATGTAGCAATAGTCGTTATCAATATACAACAGAATGGTTAATACTAGCCGAAACATGTACTCGCGGTCGCTATAAATCGGTTACAGAATGGCCAAAACTAGCCAAAATATATAACCACAGTTACTATCAATGGCCTACAGCATGTCTAACTCTAGCCGAAACATGTAGCCAGAGTGACTGTAAATAACATACAGAATGGCTAACAGAAACCGAAATATGTAGACACAGTGACATTCAGTAGCCTACAGAATGGCTAATAATAGCCGATACCTGTAGACACAATCGCTATTAATAACATACAGATTTCCTAACACTAGTGAGTATCATGTAGCCATCCTCGATATCAATAGACTACAGAATGGCTAACAGAAAATGAAATATGCATCAACAGTCGCTAACAAAAGCCTTCAGAATGGCTAAAACTATCTCAAAACTTGTAGCCACGGTCGCTATCAATCTTCTACAGAATGGCTAACGCTAGATGAAACAAGTAGCCACGGTCGCTAAAAATAGGTTACACAACGGCTAACACTAAACGAAACATGAAGCGACGGTCGCTATCAATCTGATAGAGAATGGCTAGCACTAGATGAAACATGTAGCCACAGTCGCTATCAGTAAGCTACAGAATGGCTAACAGTAAACGAAACACGAAGCCATATTCGTCATCAAGAGGCTAGATAATGTCTAAATGTAGCCGGAGCTTGTAGCCAAAGTAGTTATCAGTATTCTACAGAATGTCTAACAATATCAGAAACATGTAGCCACATTCGTCATTAATAGAATTGCGAAGGCTAACACTAGCCAAGACATATAGCCACATTCACTATGAATATGCTACATAAAGGCTAAAACTAGCCGAAAAATCTAGTCACAGTTGTAATCAATGATCTATAGAATGGCTAACACTTGCCGAAACTTGTAGCCACGTTCGTTATCAATAAGCTACGAAATGGCAACACTAGTCGAAACATGTAGCCACAGTCGCCATCAACAGGCTACAGAATGGCTAACACTAGCAGAAACGTGTAGCTACAGTCCATATATACAAGCTACATAATGGCTAAGTTTAGCCGAAACATGCAGCCACAGTCGTTATCAATTGGATAAAGAATGGCTAACACTAGTCGAAACATGTAGCCACAGTCTCCATCAACAGGCCACAGAAAGGCTAACACTAGCCGAAACGTGTAGCTACAGTCCATATCTATAAGCTACATAATAGCTAAGTTTAGCCGAAACTTGTAGCCACAGTCGTTATCAATAGGATAAAGACTGGCTAACACTAGCCGAAAAATGTAACAACAGTCCTTATCAATAAGCTTCACAATGGCTAAGTCTAGACAAAACGTGTAGCCAAAGTCGTTATCAATATATTATGGAATGGCTTACACTAACCGAAACATGTAGTCAGAGACGCTATCAATATGTTAAGGAATGGCTAACACTAACCTAAATTTGCAGCAACAGTCGTTATCAATAGTATACGGAATGGCTAACACTAGCCGAAACATCTAATCACGGTCGCTATCAGTAGGTTACGGAATGGCTAACACTAGCTGAAACATCTAATCACAGTCGCTATCAGTAAGTTACGGAATGTCTAACACTAGCCGAAACATGTAGCAACATTCGCTATCAATAGTTTACGGAATGGCTAACATTAGCCGAAACATCTAATCACAGTCGCTGTCAGTAGGCTACGGAATGGCTAACACTAGCCGAAACATGTAGCAACAGTCGCTATGAAGAGTTTACGGAATGGCTAACATTAGCCGAAACATCTAATCACAGTCGCTATAAGTAGGTTACGGAATGGCTAACACTAGCAGAAACGTGTAGCCACAGTCGCTATTAATATGTTACAGAGTGGCTAACACTAGCCGTAACATGTAGCCAAGATATTACCAAAATGCCACAAAATGGCTCAAACTAACGTAAACATGCCTTCACAGTCTCTATCAATAAGGTACAGAATGTCTAACACTAGCCGAAAGATGTTGCCGTAGTCGCTATCCATAGGCTACAGAATTGCTAACAATAGCCGAAACATGTAGCCAGGGTCGTTATCAGTACGTTACTAGAATGTCTACCCTAGCCGAAACATGTAGCTGAATAGTTATAATAGGCTACAGGAAGGCTAACACTAGGCGAAAAATGTAGCCACAGTCATAATCAATAACTGTAGAATGGCTAACACTAGACGAAGCATGCTACCACCGTCGCTACCAATATGCTACAGAATGCCTAACACAAGCCGATACATGTAAGCAAGTCGTTTTCAATAGGCTACAGATTGGCCAACACCCTCAGAAACATGTTGCCACATTCGCTATATATAGGCTGCATGATAGCTAATACTGAACGGAACATTTAGCCAAAGTCGCTATCAATAAAATACGGAATGGCTAACACTAGCCGAAGCATGTATCCACAGTATTTATCAATAGGCTACGGAATGGCGAACACTAGCCGAAACATGTAGACACAGTTGCTTTCAATAAGTTACACAATTGATAACTCTAGCCGAAACATGTAGCGACAGTCATTACCAATAGTCTACAATATGTCTATCACTAGCCGAAACATGAGGCCACAGACGCTACAAAATAAGCTTAAGAATGGCTAGCATTAGCCTAAACATATAGCCCTAGACGCTATTCATAGGCTACAAAATGGCTAAATCTAGCCGAAACATGTAGCCACAATCGTAATCAATAGGTAACAGACTGGCTAACACTAGCCGAAACATATACGCAAGTCGATATCAATAGGCTACAAATTGGATAACACACTCCGAAACACGTTGCCACATCCTACATCAATTGGCTACAGAATGGCTAACAGTAGCTGATGCACGTAGACTCAGTATTTTCCAATAGTCTACGGAATGACTAACAGTACCCGAAACATGTATTCACAGTTGCTATAAATACGATACAGCATGGATAACACTAGACGAATCGTGTAGCCACAGTATTTATCAATAGGCTATGGAATGGTTAACAATACCCGAAACGTGTAGTCACAGTCTTTATCAGTAAACTACGGAATGTGTAACACTAGCCGGAACATGTAGCCAATGGCGCTATAAATAGTCTACGGAATGGCTAACAATACCCGAAACGTGTAGCCACACTCTTTATCAATAAACTACGAAATGGCTAACACTAGACGGAACATGTAACCACAGGCGATATCAATAGCTTACAGAAATGGCTAATACTAGCCGAAACGTGTAGTCACAGTCGCTATCAATTGGCTAGGGATTAGATAACACTACTCGAAACGTTTAGCCACAGTCTTTAACAATAAGCTACGGAATGGCTAACAGTAACCGAAGCATGTAGTACAGTCGCCATCAATATACTTCAAACTGGCTAACATAATCCGAAACATGTGGCACAGTAGCTATCAAAAGGCTACAGAATGTCTGACACTAAACGAAACATGTAGACACAGTCGCTAACAATATGTTATGAAATGGCAAACACTAGCCGAAACATGTTGCCACCGTCGCTATCAATAGTCTACAGGACGGATAACACTAACAGAAACCCGTAGCCAAGTCTGTATCAATAGGCTACGGAATGGCTAACACTAGCCGGGACATGTAACAACAGGCGATATCAATAGCTTACAGAATTGGCTAACACTAGGCGAAACGTGTAGTCACAGTCGCTATCAATAGGCTAGAGATATGATAAAACTACTCGAAACATTTAGCCACAGTCGTTAAAAATAAGCTACGGAATGGCTAACAGTAACCGAAGCATGTAAACACAGTCGCCAACAATATGCTTCAAAAGGCTAACACAAACCGAAACATGTGACACAGTCGCTATCAAAAGGCTACAGAATGTCTGACACTAAACGAAACATGTAGTCACAGTCGCTATCAATGTTACGGAATGGCTAACACTGGACGAAACATGTAGCCGCAGTCGCTATCCACAGTCTACATAATGGCTAACACTAGCAGAAACCTTTAGCCAAGTCTGAATCAATAGGCTACGGAATGGCTAACACTAGCCGAAACATGTAGCCACGTTAGCTATCAATAAGATACAGAATGGCTAACTCTAGACGAAACATGTAGCCCCAGTCATTATCAATAGGATACAGAATGGTTAACTCTAGCCGAAACATGTATTCACATTCGCTCTTAATAGAAGACAGAAAGTCAAATATTAGGCGAAACGTGTAGTCACAGCCGTCATTAATAGGCTACGGAATGTCTAACACTAGTAGAAACATGTAGCCACATTCTCTTTCAACTAGCTACAGATTGTCTAACACTAGCCGAGAATTGTAGCCACAGTCCCTATCAATAAGGCTACGAATGACTAACACTAGCCGAAATATGTGGCCACAGTCCCTATCAGTAGGCTACAGAATGGCTAACACTAGACGAAACATGTATCCACTGTCCCTAACAATAGGCTACAGAATGGCTAACACTAGACCAAACGTGTAACAACAGTCGTTATCCTTACGGGACGGAATGCCTAACAGTACCAGAAACATGTAGCCACTGTCGTAATCAATACGCTACGGAATGGGTAAAACTAACGGAAACATGTAGCCACAGTCGCTATCAATATGCTACACAAAGTCTAAAACTAGCCAAAACATATAGCCACAGTCGTTGTCAATAAGCTACGGATTGGCTAATTCTACCCGAAACGTGTAGCCACAGTCGCTATAAATAGGTGCGGAATCGCTAATACTAGACGAAACATGTAGCGACTTTCGGCATCAATAAGCTACAGAATTGCTAACACTAACCGAAACGTGTAAACACAGTCGTTATCAATAGGCTACGGAATGGCTAACACTAGCTGAAACATGTAGCCACAGTCGCTCTCAATAGGCTACAGAATGGCTAACACCAGCCGAAACATGTTGCCACAATCGCCATTAATAACCTACAGAATATCTAAAACTAGCCGAAATTGTAGCCACACTCGTTATCAATAGGCTAGAGATAGGTCATTCAACTCGAAACGTGTAGCCACAGTCGTTATCAATATACTACAGAATGGTTAATACTAGGCGAAAGATGTAGTCGCGGTCGCTACAAATCGGTTACAGAAAGGCTAGCACTAACCAAAATGTATAACCACAGTTACTATCAATAGCCTACAGCATGGCTAACACTAGCCGAAACATGTAGCAACATTCGCTATGAGTAGACTACAGAATAGCTAACACTAGCCGAAACATGTAGCCAGAGTGAATGTCAATAGCTTACAGAATGGCTAACAGAAACCGAAAGATGTAGACACAGTGACATTTAGTAGCCTACAGAATGGCTAATAATAGCCGATACCTGTAGACACAATCGCTATTAATAGCATACAGATTTCCTAAGACTAGCGAGTATCATGTAGCCATACTCGATATCAATAGCCTACAGAATGGCTAACAGAAAATCAAATATGTATCCACAGTCGCTAACAAAAGCCTGCATAATAGCTAAAAAATATCTCAAAACATGTGCCACGGTCGCTATCAATCTGCTAGAGAATGGCTAGCACTAGCCGAAACATGTAGCCACAGTCGCTATCAATAGGCTACATAATGGCTAACAGTAAATGAAACATGTACTCATATTCGTTATCAATAGGCTAGATAATGGCTATATCTAGCCGGAGCGTGTAGCCACAGTCGTTATAAATATGCTACAAAATGTCTAATACTATCAGAAACATGTAGCCACATTCGTCATCAGTAGACTTGCGAAGGCTAACACTAGCCAAGACATATAGCCACATTCGCTACGAATATGCTACATAATGGCTAAAACTAGCCGAAAAATGTAGACACAGTCGTAATCAATAATCTATAGAATGGCTAACTATAGCCGAAACTTGTAGCCACGTTCGTTATCAATAAGTTTCGGAATGACAACACTTGTCGAAACATGATATCACAGACGATATCAATAGGCTACAGGATGTCTAACACTTTGCCGAAGCATGTAGCCACAGTCGCTATAAATAGGTTACGGAATGGCTATCACTAGTCGAAATATGTAGCCACAGTCGCCATCAACAGTTCACAGAATGGCTAACACTAGCCGAAACGTGTAGCTACAGTCCATATCTATAAGCTACATAATGGCTACGTTTAGCCGAAACTTGTAGCCACAGTCGTTATCAATTGGCTAAAGAATGGATAACACTAGTCGAATCATGTAGCAACAGTCCTTATCAATAAGCTTCATAATGGCTAAGCCTAGACGAAACGTGTAACCACAGTCGTTATCAATATGTTATGGAATGGCTTACACTAGCCGAAAGCTGTAGCAACAGTCGTTATCAATAGTATACGGAATGGCTAACACTAGCCGAAACAATTGAACACAGTCGCTATAAGTAGGTTACGGAATTCCTAACACTAGCCGAAACGTGTAGCCACAGTCGCTATTAATATGTTACAGAGTGGCTAACACTAGCCGAAATATGTAGCCAAGATATTACCAATATGAAACAAAATGGCTAAAACTAACTTAAACATGCCTTCACATTCTCTATCAATAGGGTATAGAAAGTCTAACACTAGCCGAAACATGTTGCCATAGTCGCTATACATAGGCTACAGAATGGCTAACACAAGCCGAAACATGTAGCCAGGATCGTTATCAGTATGTTACAGAATGGCTACCCTAGTCGAAATATGTAGCCAAGTAGTTATCAATAGGATACAGGAAGGCTAACACTAGGCGAAAAATGTAGCCACGTTCATAATCAATAAGCTACAGAATGGCTAACACTAGCCGAAGCATGTAACCACCGTCGCTACTAATATGCTACAGAATGCCTAACACTAGCCGATACATGTATACAAGTCATTATCAATAGGATACAGATTGGTCAACACCCTCAAAAACATGTTGAACGTTCGCTATCAATAAGCTACAGAATAGCTAATACTAGACGGAACATTTAGCCACAGTCGCTATCATTAAAATACGGAATGGCTAAGACTAGCCGAAGCATGTATCCACAGTATTTATCAATAGGCTCCGGAATGACTAACACTAGATGAAATATGTAGCCAGAGTTGCTTTCAATAAGCTACACAATGGATAAATCTAGCCGAAACATTTAGCTACAGTCATTATCAATAGTCTGCAGTATGTCTAACACTAGCCGAAACATGTAGCCACAGACGCTATAAATAAGCTTAAGAATGGCTAGCATTAGTCTAAACATGTAGCCCTAGACGCTATACATAGGCTACAAAATCTAGCCGAAACATGTAGACACAATCGTAATCAATAGGATAAAGACTGGCTAACACTAGCCGAAACATGTAGGCAAGTCGTTATCAATAGGCTACAGATTGGCTAATACTCTCCTAAACACTTTGCCACATTCGCCATAAGTAGGCTACAGAATGGCTAACACTAGCTGAAGCACGTAGACTCAGTATTTTCCAATAGGCTACGGAATAGCTAACAGTACACGAAACATTTAATCACAGTTGCTATTAATACGATACAGCATGGCTAACACTAGCCGTATCATGTAGCCACAGTATTTATCAATAGGCTATGGAATGGCTAACAAAACCTGAAACGTGTAGGCACAGTCTTTATCAATAAATAACGGAATGGCTAACACTAGCCGGAACATGTAACCACAGGCGATATCAATAGCTTACAGAAATGGCTAACACTAGCCGAAACGTGTAGTCACAGTCGCTATCAATAGGCTAGGGAATAGATAACACTATTCGAAACGTTTAGCCACAGTCTTTAACAATAAGCTACGGAATGGCTAACAGTAACCGAAGCATGTAGTACAGTCGCCATCAATATACTTCAAACTGGCTAACATAAGCGGAAACATGTGGCACAGTCGCTATCAAAAGGCTACAGAATGTCTGACACTAAACGAAACATGTAGTCACAGTCGCTATCAATATGTTATGAAATGGCAAACACTAGCCGAAACATGTAGCCACCGTCGCTATCAATAGTCTACAGAATGGATAACACTAGCAGAAACCTGTAGCCAAGTCTGTATCAATAGGCTACGGAATGGCTAACACTAGCCGAAACATGTAGCCACATTTGCTATCAATAAGCTACAGAATGGCTAACTCTAGACAAAACATGTAGCCACAGTCATTATCAATAGGTTACAGAATGGTTAACTGTAGCCGAAACGTGTATTCACTGTCGATATTAGTAGAAGACGGAAAGTCTAATATTAGGCGAAACGTGTAGCCACAGCCGTCATCAATAAGCTACGGAATGACTAACACTAGAAGAAACATGTAGCCACAGTCGCATTCAATAAGCTACAGATTTTCTAATACTAGCCGAGAGTTGTAGCCACAGTCCCTATCAATAGGGCTACAGAATGGCTAACACTAGCCGAAACATGTGGCCACATCCCCTATCAGTAGGCTACAGAATGGCTAAGACTAGCCGAACCTAGAAGCCACTGTCCCTATCAATAGGCTACGGAATGGCTAACACTAGTCGAAACATGTAGCCACAGTCGCTATTAAAATGCTACGGAATGGCTAACACTAGCCGAAACTTGAAGCCACTGTCCCTATCAATAGGTTACAGAATGGCTAACACTAGACCAAACGTGTAACCACAGTCCTTATCCATACGGTACGGAATGCCTAACAGTACTAGAAACATGTAGCCTCTGTCGTAATCAATATGATACGGAATGGGTAACACTAGAGGAAACATGTAGCCACAGTCGCTATCAATATGCTACACAAAGGCTAACACTAGCCAAAACATGTAGCCACAGTCGCTGTCAATAAGCTACGGAATGGCTAACTGTACCCGAAACGTGTAGCCACAGTCGCTATCAATAGGTACGGAGTGGCTAACACTAGACGAAACATGTACACAGTCGGTACCAATAGGCTACGGAATGGCTAACACTAGCTGAAACATGTAGCCACAGTCGCTCTCAGTAGGATACAGAATGGTTAACACTAGTCGAAACATGTAGCCAATGTCCCTATCAATAGGCTACAGAATGGCTAACACTAGCCGAAACATGTAGCCACAGTCGCCATTAATAACCTACAGAATGTCTAAATTTAGCCGAAATTGTAGCCACACTCGTTATCAATAGGCTAGAAATGGGTCATTCTAATCGAAACATGTAGCAACAGTCGTTATCAATATACTACAGAATGGTTAATACTAGGCGAAACATGTAGTCGCGGTCGCTACAAATCGGTTACAGAAAGGCTAACACTAACCAAAATGTATAACCATAGTTACTATCAATAGCCTACAGCATGGCTAACACTAGCCGAAACATGTAGCAACATTCGCTTTGAGTAGACTAGAGAATACCTAACACAAGCCGAAACATGTAACCAGAGTGAATGTCAAAAGGTTACAAAGTAGCATACAGATTCCCTAACACTAGCGAGAACCATGTAGCCATACTCGATGTCAATAGACTACACATGGTCCTTGTCCTCGTCCTCGTCCTCGTCCTTGTCCTTGTCGATTCCAGACAGCTCTTGCAGCCCACCTTCCTTTATCTAGTGTTATGGTTAAGAATGCTAGGAGGTACACATCAACAGCTCCAACTTCACAGTGTGTCTCTTAACTGAACATGTGGAAAATTCTTACAAATAATACCTTTCAGTTCATCCAGCTGTTGACGAAGTTCATATGCTTTCTTTTAAGCATCTTCATTTTGTCCAAGCAGACACTTTATTCCATCCTTAATTACTGATGTTAATGATTCAAATTCACTTATGTTGAATCTCAGTCTTTTGATCTCTTCTTTAGAATTTCCTATAGAGTATGACAATGAATTATGGTTTCAGGGAATGTTATGACTTTTACACAAATCAAAAACTTCTTAGAATGGCAAAGGGCTAATACAATTATTCTACTTAATTAAATTACAACTACCATGGAAAAGTTTTATGTTTGTATAACAAGTACAGTATTTATTTTGCACATATATTGAAAGCTGGTATTTCTTTTTGTGAACTGGAGCCATCTGTTGTCAGTCTCATTAGAGGCCACTTTACTGAACAGTTAGCAAAATTTAATTCTACAGAGTTATGAACATCGTACATCACATTTAAAACCACCCAGTCTCTG
>Ga0136643_10011118_pt1 | contig 13337 bp, 7 predicted proteins | sample TergutLab28metaG_FD_96883 | JGI IMG/M metagenome (GOLD analysis project Ga0136643, IMG submission 96883) | Labiotermes labralis P1 segment gut microbial communities from Petit-Saut dam, French Guiana - Lab288 P1 (version 3) (version 3) | ecosystem: Host-associated > Arthropoda: Insects >...
ACAGGGTGTGCTAAAATTAAAGAAATAATTCTGGCGCCAAAAGGTTAATTCTTACATTACTTATCTGTTCTCTAACTGCAGACTTTATACGAGGATACCATCCTACGGAACTGGGTGACACTGAATGGTTAACGCAGTTTGGAAGAAAACTGGATGGTCCATCTGAATATTTTATCATTTTTCACATGACAGGATAACCACGATAAAACATCGAAATAAAACAGGATGCGTGTCAGAACCTAACATTTCGAAAGAAGTCTAATGCCTTATTTGAGTGGTATAAATTAATTTCGTAGAGTCGTAAGAAGTTAATATTATGATGAGGTGCCAAGCCCACCGAAACCAGCCATCAAGCTTCAGTACTTACTGTTTAAAATATCTGACTGCAGCCATAAAAGAAGCCGACGCACAATCCAAATCACAATAATCTTACTGTTTGTATTTATATATCCTCACAAAATAGATTATAAAACCTACATGTCTTTATGGAAATATGCGGAGAGATAAATACCTCAATTAAAAGCTCACAACTTAAGTTTTTATCAGCCAGAACTTAACACGTGTCGAGGTTACTGTGACAGCTTACGACACCGGTGCATTCTTCAATTAGATAAAACTCTAAGGCTTGTTCGCCACTTATACATCACTACAAAATTTGACGTCGGGGTGTTCGCAGTCATATATCTGAGACAGGTGCTGTCACCGACTGTGCGAGGTGACGAGGGGGTGGAAAGTAACAGTAAAATCGAAACAAGCTACAAGGCCTACTCACAGTCTCATGTACTTTCGAATTCAAAAAACAAATACAGAACTACTGCTCAAAATTCCACACACAGACAGCATCAAAAGGTACATGCCGACGCATTAATGATGGAAGCAAGTGCCCATATATGCTACGTCTACCAGATGACGAGGCTACGTAACACCAGGAGTTTGATCGTCTCGGCTTGTTTCGCTCTTACCCTTGCGTTCATTCCCCTATATACTGACACAGCCCGGCGACAGTGCCAGAACACGCGAGGTGCCAGCACGTATCTCAAATACAATCGGCGTGCAGACACGAAGACAGCTGATTTCGTGCTCACTTGTGACCGTCGGACAGGCCGTCGGACAACCAGAATAATACATACACAAGTATGTAATTCAATATATTGACGAATAAATAAACTTAATAAAATACAATTAAATGTTTTATTGTATTTTATTAAGTGAATTTGTTGGTCACTAGATTGAATATACGAAAATTCACGGTAGGAGTGACATAACATTGACAAAAATTATGAATTAATATACAGTGTGTATGTGTGTGTGTGGATGTATTTGTGTATGCGTTTGTGTGTGTGTGTTTTTGTGTGTGTTTTTTTTTGTGTTTGTGTATGTGTGTGGATGTGTGTGTGTGTTTGTGTGTATGAGTTTGTATGTTTGTGTTTGTGTGTGTATTTTGTGTGCGTGCGTGCGTGTGTGTTTTTGTGTGTGTTTGTTTTTTGTGTTGTGTGTATGTGTATGTATGTGTGTTTGTGTATGTGTGTGTGTGGATGTGTGTGTGTATGTATGCGTTTGTGTGTGTGTGTTTGTGTGTGTTTTTTGTGCGTGTATGTGTGTGTTTTGTGTGTTTGTGTTGTGTGTGTATGTACGTGTTTGTGTGTGTTTTTTGTATGTGTGTGTGAATGTGTGTGTGTGTGTATGTGTGTGTGTTTGTGTGTATGCGTTTGTGTGTGTGTGTATGCGTTTGTGTTTGTGTGTGTGTTTTTTGTGTGTGTGTTTTTTGTGTGTTTGTGTGTGTATGTGTGTTTTTGTGTGTTTGTTTGTGTGTGTGTGTGTTTTTGTGTGTGTTTTTGTGTGTGTGTGAAAAAAATCCAACCCAGCTAATCCGTCTCTCGGATTTCAAAACTGCAACAAACCTAGCCCATGCCTTAATTCATTTTACGTTTAAAATATCGAGTGAAAAAACGGCGCAATTAAATGACAAATAAGAAGCCCACGTACGCTCCATTAGAAATACGCAAAATTGTTTAAAGTTAAGCAAATAGGAGTACTTTCAGTTTGAGTCAGAAGTTCCATTATCCCGGGGATTTACATAACATTCAATTGGTCGATACGTCACAATGTTCTACCGACTGAAAAACACTCAATAGTGACTGCTGCCATGTAAGGATCATAGCAGGGAAACAAATAAATGAAATAAAATATACTTCTGTGTACATTTGTTACCCTCAGAATACAGTTGCACACAAACAAATGAAAACAGCAACCACAGCGTGTTTATATGCTTGTCCAGACGCCTACTTCTTCGGAATACAGGGTATCGTCTTCAAATATAGGTTGCCTACAAACCCTGAAACGTCTAGATGACGTCCTGATACGAAACAACGTACAACAGAGATTAAATATACGAGTGTCTAATGTCTTTATATCCGAATTCCAATTCACAATTTACAATGAACATGTATATCCAACGACAAAAGTCATGTCAGTACTGGAAACTGCAGTCCTAAAGTAGAATGACGATAAGCGGGACAGAGCATGTAGCATGTACAGCTTACTGAGACTACAAAAGTTTTTCTACACTTCCAGACACTGGATGACCAAAACCGTATACTTGTGGGAACCCACACGGTAAGAACCTTTAGGCGAATAAATACGTAATACATTTTTACCTTGCTTTTAAAGCACTGTATTGATAGTAGCCTGATGATGGTCTGTTAAGACCGAAACGTGTAGCTACTCTTGAATAAAGGCAAGTTGCTGTGTTGGACGGAATATTATAAGTTTGTTCGTAAAACGAAACTAACTACAGCGACAATTCCACAGTAATTAAACATTTCGTTCCATTTCTATCTCTGGCGCGGCTAGGTTTTTTATGTCCTGAGCGATCACAATGTCCACCCTCTCAAGAAGTTATGATCTTAATTAAAGAATCGCCATGTATTGAATTTCCTTTTATGTGGCTCAACAATCTAAAACTTGTTGGGCACAAAAAAATAATATTTTTATCTAAAACATTAATCTTGCCGACCACTCTGCAGCACCCTCGACCCTGCGGTCCGTGGCACACGCCCCACATTTTCCCTACCATACAGCAAAATCGCTGAAACCCGTCGACTGAGCTTCTCCAAGGGAGCACGCTTGCGAGCCATAACAATACATCGCACCAACTTTGGTGTCACACGCACCACGTTTACATCCCCCAGCTTCGAGTGATAAGACTTGTACTTCCGCATATTCAGCAGCGCTGGATAAGAACTATCCATGATACAATCATCGACACAGTACACGACTCCAAGAAGTAGATAAGTGGCAGATGGTTAATAGTAAATCCGAGGACACTAGCACAACAAATACGAGGTTCATGTCAGTGACAAGTGGACACCTGGTTATTTCTTTCATCTCTGAGAAGGTTTCTTTCGGTAGTAGGGAATGGGGGTTGAAATGAGTAAGAGGAACACTGATCCAGTGTGTCGTTAACAAGAAATCCGCTTCAACAGTTGTGATGGTGCTGACATCCAACGAACATTGCCAGTTGCCTGTTCCTTAAAACCGTTGTTCTAACAGCAGAAACACAGAATAAGTAAGCTGACAGATACGCATTCGTGTAATCATTCAGTTCATTCGCCCACTTACCTGTTCACTCACATGTTTTTCTCCCTTCCTTTATCTCTCCCTCTCCAGTTTTCCTTCTGTTATTTAACTCGCTTTTTCTTCTATTCATTCTCTCGGTATATTTTGGAAGCACATTATCAGTAACATGGTTAATCAGTTTACAGAATTTCACTCCGGTGTCGGAAGCCTGAATTCAAGCACAGAACATTTCCAGCTCTATCAACAACAGATGGCAGAAGACTCGCATATACTTTGCAACATATAATCTCATTTAATTGCAGTGTAAATGCAATTGTAATTCTAACTTAGATTTTAACTTGCGTACTTTTAACAACAGTACGGAAGAGATGCTACAAGCAAACTTGACATGCACGACTGAAGTATGGTAAGGTCGCAGAGGAATAAGTTTAAAAAAAACACGGTTAACATGATTGCAATATAAGATATATTGAAATACAATTTACGAAGCGTTTAAAGGCCGTAACTAAATCATGTATTGGTTAGATAGAGCAGATTTCCTACTGTCTTTGGTTTTACTATATAGTGGGCTCGAAGAATTAGCTTACTTTTTTTTTAAGAAAATGTACCCCAGATAGACCGCAATTTTATTAAATGATCAGTTTCATTTGCGTCGCTTAAAGTAAGTCAGATGTAACAGAAATTATTTAACCTGGCACAACTTTCAAAATGCTTCTTATCCCTTCATTTTGATATACTGGTCAGCTGATGGTAGTGACGCCATGATGTATTCATGGGCTACTGCAACCCTGCTACGTACGGACTCACTGCCCGTTACAAAACTCAAGTGCTAGACTTATCTACATACAATCGGTTACTTTTAAAGTCTATGCCTCTTCCCCACGTTTCATCTTTCGTTTCTTTATAGTTTCCCATTACTCCCCATCCTACTTTTTTCAATTCATGGGCCTAAGAGAGAGAGAAAATAAAGAAGACGGATGAAAGGACTATAACAGCGTTTTGCACTATATTTCGAAGTATAGCTAGAAGGGAAAAAGAACGTAACTGTATGTTTTTGAAGGCACTGGCTAGCGGGTTATTCAGATGCAAAGCCAAATGCAACCTATGATATACACTTATGGAGAACAGAATTTTGGCACGCTTTCTGTAAAAGACAGTACCTGGCAGTATTAAGTTCACCTTTTCTATTCCACCACATAAGCTATGAATTGCATAAGATCGCTTCGAATAAAATTCTAATATATTACATGAAATGATTTCGCAGTCTAGACACGTCTATATTTGTCAATTCTGGCGCCAGGTTTGTCTGTCTTGCTGCCCTAGCGACCATTCAAAGCCTAGAATACTGGGTTCGTACCCCGCTTTGTGCCAAAAAAATCGCGTCTTTCCTGTGCCATATTATATTGTCGCCTGTGGCCCCTATGGTTCCAACACATCCTTCCACACTACTTCATAAACGGCACAATTTTCGGGAAAAAAGGTACTGAACAAGAAATGTATGGTTTGATTTTCTCGGCAACTTCTGTATAAAACATTTCTCATTCTAAGAAGAACTGAGCGAGATGTTATCACAAATGTATATCGGTGTTTATGGAAGTACGGGTTATTTGCGTCATATTTTAAGCAACTGAATTGTCTCATTAGATTTTCGAAACATCTTCAAATACCTAATTTCATTAAAGTTCATAGTGGAAGCCGAGTTGTTCCATGCGGATAGACGGACGGACGGACGGACATGACAAAGCCAATAATGGTTTTCGCAATTCTGCGAAAGTATCTAAAAAAGGAAACACAACTAAAGCACAAGCGAGGAACAGAACTCCAGTCTTCCAGCCTGCTACAAAGTAACAGCCGTTTCCGCTGAAGTTGTCTCGAATGTGTATTACAGCTGGCCGAAAAAGAACTTAAAACGTTAGACATCGCCCGGGCAGCGATTAACTGTCCGGCCATGTACGATCGGAGATATTCTGAATCGGCCAATAATATCAAATGTACAGAAAGAAATTTCCTGCATCATTTAAACGTGAACGGCAATGTCAGCGCCTCCATTGGTGTAATTTATTTTTTTATTTGTCTGTCTGTCGGTATGCTGTGTATGTATGTATGTACGTATGTCTATATGTACTACGTATTTGTTAGTGTATGTATATAAGCAAGCTTGTACTGTTTACGTGCATCTATGTGTATAAGCTGTGTGAATGCATTAGTGTGTATATATGCAAGTATCTACATGCCAGTGTGACTGGTCATTAGTACACCGGTTTAGTCAATCTCGACCGTATTATGGACACATATGATGGAAGAGAGGGAAGTTCTGACGTAAAATTTTAACAGGAAAAAACCTTCCGTAAAACTAAGTTATAAACAGAAAGATAATATTAAAATAAAATTTTGCGTAACATGATGTAGAACAGACGTAGTTCAGAAGTACCTGGAAAGTTCTGATATGACGAGCTAGAGAAGTTTGGAGTAAACCAGTTGGACCGACGGAGTGAGACAGAGTCAAGGAAAAGAGGAATATCGTACAACAAATAAAAAGAATGGAGGCTGACTGGATTGGTCACATCTTGCGTAGAAACTACCTTCAAAAACAAGTTATAAGGAGGACCTTACGAAAAAAGAGAATACTGGAAACTGAAAAATGAAGCACTAGATCTCATCATGCGGAGAACTCGCTTTGGAAGAGGCTACGGACCTGTCATGAAACAGAATACAGCATGAATATAAGGCAAAAGTGTGGGACTGGCCTGAACGAGGTCAGGGAAGTTACAGTTGTCTGGTTGTAAACACGAAGAGAAACGGCCGTTTTCCGGAACAATAAAAAATTTCTTCGCCAGATAAAAATCTGTACACATTTCAAGACTGTTGTCCTAAAAGTAGTACAAAAGATGACAACGTACACATGGGGTAATTAATTCTGCTTTGTTGTTGAGGCGAACATGTGAAGCTGCGTGATAGGGAGCAATACACGGACGGAGAAAATGGCATAGCAAGGAGCTTCATAACGTGTGTTTACAAAGTACATTTCCTGTGATTAAATAAAGGCGAATAACGTAGGCAGGCACAAGTGACACTCATAGTATGACAAGTATAATAAGTTTCAGTCAGGAGATTTGAAGTCAGCAGGCGGCTCAGGTATAAGAGTTGTAAATGGATAAATATACAATGATGTGTCAATCAAACACGACAAAACTTTATTATGTTTATTATTGTATTAGGGCAACATGTTTCGATTCTTATAGAATCATCTTCAGGCCCTTATAAGAATGATTCTATAAGAATCGAAACGTGTTGGCCTAATATAATAATAAACAAAATATAGTTTTGTCGTGTTTTACTGATACGTCACTGTATATTTACACATGTGCTAAACACTTCGGGATGGCAAACATTAAAGCTGTACATGGGATTATAGTATTAAAAGTGCTCCTTAAATAAGGAATGGGGTTTGTGCACTGAATTCGACTGGTTCATGAAGCAGTTGTAAACAGTCCCACTTTCTTTATTATCTCGTTCTTAAGCACGTACCTCCACAGCCGTTGATCCTTAAAACTGTATTGGTGTTTATAATGTGTCGGCGGTGACTAAGTCAACATATGTTTTAATTTAGGAAGTGTGTCATCCCCGTTGTGTGTGTGAAACTTGCAAAATTGTATGTAGTCAAACACAACTGTGTCACATGAGGTGTATTTAATGACTATATAATCTCTACACCATGTGCGCGTGCATGCTTATAGTAAAACCTTAAGTTCCCCTAAGACAACCTGAAGATGGCCAGTACAGGCCGAAACATGTAGTTGTCCATTATATAGTCATTAAATACACCTCATGTGACACAGATGTGTTTGACTACATACAATTAAAAAAAAACATTTTTATGCACGAACGTTTTTTTGCTGTTGTTTCAGGAGGATTTTTTTTCGTGTCTTATCGACTTTACACTCTGTTGCCTAGAAAACCAGTCGAATCCTACACACATCCAGGGATATGTCACGACTAACCGAACACCAGCCTAGCCTTGCACTAGCTATGCATATTTCATTCCAACTTTATCAATTACAACTCTTGTGTCTGTTGGGATTCTTGCATTTTTGAAACATGCATGTGTTCTGTCTATTCCAGATGTGCTTGAATTACAAGTAACAGGATCAAAGACCCTATATTGCAAGTTAAAAAAAAATTAGAAGGTTGTGCGTCCAACCAGGTCTCCGCGGCAGCAATGACATCCGCGTCAGAAGAAAAATAGCAAACTTTCAATTGTTTTTTTCAGTCCAAGGAACAGGTGGTAGTCCGACGGGACCAGATCTGGAAAATGCGGTGGGTGATCAAGACACTGGAAGCCCAGGTAGGCCAGTTTCTGCAAGTGCCCAGTTAGCCGAGGCATTGTCGTGCAAGAACAAGACCCCCTTGGTGACCTTCCCGCCGCCGGCGTTTTTCCTTCAAAATGTCCTTCAATTGCACCAGCAGAGATGATTAATACTCTGCATTGATAGTTTGGCCCTTTGGAAGATAATCTATGAGAAGGATGTCGTCTTGATCCCAATAAATCGAGGCGAGAACTTTTCCAGCGGATTTTTGCACTCGGAATTTTTTTTTTTGGGGGGTGGGAGGGGCAGGGTGAGCCGCTACGCCGCCACTACATTGATTGTTGCTTAGTCTCCGGGTCATAGTGATATAACCAGGTTTCGTCCATGGTCACCAATCGCGATATGAAATCATTTGGATCGCGCCGAAAAAGAAATTCCAAAAGTTGCTTAGACAATTAGCACCGTTGACGTTTTTGATCCACGTTCAGGCATTTCGGGACCCACTTCGCGGAGGCTTCCGCATGTCCAAATCTTCATGAATGATGGACCCAACCCGCTTACGTGAGATGCCCAGTTGCTCAGCTACTGATTTAGCCGAAATCCGGTGGTCTTCCAAGATGAGCTCGTGAATTTGATCAATACTATCCGAGGTGGTCACTGTTTCGGGTCGTCCAGGACGAGGCACATCATAGGTGGAAAAATCACCACGTTTAAACTGAGCCACCCAGGTTTGACGGTGGCATACGATGGTGCATGTCCCCCTAATGTTTCTGTCAGAATGGCGTGAATTTCCTTCGACGCCTTGCCTTGCAGGAAAAAAAAAAATTGACAGCTCGCGTCTCCATGTTATTGAAATCGCGCGCGTCGCCTGACATGCTTCCTTTCAGCCTCTGTAACAAGGAAAGACTTGCAATTCGGCACATGAACAGACCCCTCTTTCCAACACTATCGATTCCATCCTACGACATTGGGAAGTAGGGCGGGCCAAGGACTTACCAGCACCCGATGCACAATACTGTGAGGGGAGCTCCCATGAACCAGACATGCGCCTCTTATGAGGAAAAATGAAGAGTATACATAACACTGCCGAGAAATCTTCGTGTAGAGTGGATATACAGTTAAATTGCAGGACGCTTAGTAAATATCGACTTGGATACAACGTGAATAAAGCGGCCGCCTTCAAATTTCTGGTAGTGTCTCTGTGTGTGTGCCTGGAGGAACTGACGTACACCACCAAAATCCTAACTCATAGTACTAATTTTCGGACCAAATTCGTATCACAGGTCTCTCATAAATTAATAAAGGGGCCTAACCGCTCGACTGCGATGTGCGGCTTAAGTCAGACGAAACGAAAATTTCGAGGCGGATGATCCTGGTGAATTTCGGGGGTGGATGATGAGAAACAGCCAGACGAAAACATATGTCGAACAGACAGTAGTGTTGCAGGATACTATATTATTTCATACAACCTGCAGCAACTGAAGTGTTCACTTTCACACCCGAAAACATATAATTCCCTCGAAATGTACTTCTCTTACAAAAAAAATCATTTAAAACAACTCGTAAGCACTGATAAGAATTTGTCTTTTAACGTTTTATTCTCTGGGATCGTCTGGTACTCATGTGACTTCGCATTCTTCCGGATGATGAAAATAAAACTTCCTATCCCTGTCATAAATTCACCCCCAGTCATTCAGAACGTGACCGGTCACGTTTCTGACTGAACTCCCCGGATGTAGGTCAAAAATACTGCAAAACTTTCTCAGGATAATAATCGAGAAATCTGAATACATTTTAGTCCCTGAAATAAAAGTTCAGGAATCGCAGAAAATGTTTCCGTGATTGTACTCAAAAACTGGACTGACAAACACTACGCCAGTACCCTGCTTCAAACTGCAGCAGACTGAACACTTACTGCTTCAAGAGCTTTATCCCTTAGAGGTAAGGTAAAGCAGCCCCGTTACAGGCCTTGAGTGGCCCAGAGGGTTCCAGGAAGTTAAGGTTCCCAGATTGCATGACAACGGCACAGGATGGTGGCAAGGTTGTCAGTCCTACGCACCGGCCGCCTTTATCCCCAGGAAACGCTCCTGGTACTCATTTCTGTTAAGAGGCTGAGTCGACCTCAGGGCCATAGTGCGATCGGAAGGATTTTATGTCAATGAAAAATCCAGTGACACCATCTGGAATCGAACCAGCCACCTTCCGATTTGTTGCACAGCACCTTAACCACTGTGCTACAGCGGTCCCCATCTTTTAGAGGTACCCGATAGAAGTTACAAATAATCCCAAAGAATGTAGTTTTTCTTACACATAAAATTCGTGTAATATTTTCCCACACCTGTTAGTATTGTTATATACGGTGAGATGGGAGACTTTAAAGTACCAATTTACCAATTTATATCGTTCCTACAACTGCTACATGCATGAAGGATTTGGTACATTCTTGCAGTATATTTTCCAAATCCATGGGTTCAACACCGAATCGTGTTGAAATTGTAAACAATGAATTTGAAAACACGTGAAAGTAGCTGTGGCTTACACTCAAGAAGGGGTCTAAATCAAACTAATAACAACCACAGAATCGCCCTCTTGGGGTCCAAACAGAGGCGAGACCTACAGAATGCACAGCATTAGCCTCAACATTCGGTAATTTTCTAGAATAACATGAATAGTATACTTGTTTAAAAAACACAGCATAAGGTTTCTGAAGGCAAGAAGAAAGACTTGTGATGATTTTAGGTTGGTTAATAGATGGTGTGCCTTATGTTTCTGAACAAGGTACTACATTTCGAAGCATCTGGTGCGTCGTAGAGAATCTGAGTTATGAGATGCTGGTGTGAGAAAGACGTCCCGGTTTATACAAACACTGTCACCCCAGCGCACACTCTCTCTGGTGACAGAAGCTGTACAGTCCGTTACTAAAAGCAGTGATTCATAACGTGAAACTTCGTTACCTGTTCCGTTTGTACATACAATGCAGACAGCTTACGTTTAAAAACGGATTTAATTCGGATAATCTTTGCCGTAATTTAGTTCAGAATTCGAAGACGGAATAGACTTCATTATTTACACAGCATATATATATATATATATATATATATCCTGCACGAAAAAATATACTTCAGATCAAACTGTTAAATACCGAATTCAGGGTATGCAATCAAGTCCTTTCTCTATGCTTGTACCATTGCGCCACTTTATGTATAGAAGGCAATAATTGTGTATTTCCTGTACAGCTATTCATGTTTAACGCACACACCCTATTGTACTGACAGGTACATAGCTGGCTAACTACTTCGAAACCAGCCACATTTAAATCCCTTTTATAACCAATACCAATATGGGAATAACTTACCACTGCGAGTGTACTGCAAATTTTGATCACTTCGGTGGTAACATGTGAATGACAAGCACGTGAGTGAAAACGATCTGACTTCAATCGACGTGTTCATTTAGCCGATACAAATATCTGGTTCACGTCCATTCAGTTCGTACACAAGATATGACCAATCTAGTTAGCGATTCTTCCTCTTATTGCATGTGGGAATATTTCTTTCCTCTTTGACTCTACGCTAATACTTTATTTTTCACAAGATCAGTCCAACTAATCTTCTCCCTTTTTCTCCAGCCTCCACATTTCAAAACTTTCCAGGTATTTATGATCTACTTTCCGAAGTCGAAATCTGATTACTTGTACAAAACAGCTAATGCCTATTAACAGCCCGCTATAAGTCTGCTTACATCTTCTCATGAATTTTTAACGCACTCACTCCAGTGATAACCGCCGCTGCAGATAGGCGTTGGTCATCATTACGCGTTGGGGCACTGCACAGTGCAGTGTGATACCGATAATAGATTTAAAGCACTGAACGTTAATATTACAATAATGAGACCGAATGCTCATTAATACTTCTAGCAGAATTCCACTGTGCCCTATTAATTAAACGCGACCCTTTAAGCCGGGACGGTTCAAAGAGAACCCACACTAAGCTTTAAAACCCTCTGCTACAACACAGTCTACCATACCCTCCCTCCCACATGGCCCTGGCACATTTTCTCTGTATCGATTGTGCTGCCTGCAACTCTGCCTTTCAATTTATTTTAGTCATTCTCGTGTAAGAACAGCATAATTCTACAAACTATGTTTTTCAAGTTCCTTAAACTTCACTGATAAAAGCCTGCAACTGGCGAGTTATTGCGTTCCTAGTTTCAAAATATTGAATTCGTTCTGTCACTCAAATGTTACATCTTTACTTTACACACTGACAGAGACGTGTCAATTGCAGCTGTAGGAACATTTGACAATACAGTTCGGAGGCTGACAGGACACAGGCAAATAACCTACAATATAATAGGGAAATAAATTACAGTTGTCTATAAAAATGTAAATATAAAATAATAGGTTAAATTTACTGTCTCTGGTTATTGTGAAGCTTATCATTAACTATGCTCTTGCTCTAGAAGTAATTTATTGTTATACACTTCATTGGCATAGTATCATTAAAACTTACAAAGTGACCTTCACAAAAGACACTGCACCTCTAAATACGAATATAGCAAAGCGACAGTAAGGCTCTAAGCATTGTCTAACTCGGGAATCCATAAAGTAGAGTTGCAGCTGCAGATTCCGGTCCTGGTATTAATTAAACAGTTCTTTATATTAGATTTTGTAGCGTTAATACTCACCGAATGGTTCTGATTCAAACATGACACACAAAAACAGAAGTACTAGACATTTAAATTATTATTATTACGTTGTTGTTGTTGTTGTTGTTGTTGTTCTTGTTGCCGTCGTCTCTTGTCACAGGCCTCGTCTTTCTGCTACCTTGCCTCATGAACCAACAGTGATCCCCACCGATCGGGCTGCAAGTTTCAGACCAGTACTTTCTGTATCGTGTGTGATGTTCCTAATATAGCTGTCTTTGTTATTAAATCTATAAAATATTTTTCCGTTATGACTTCCAAACTTTTCTTTAAACCATTTGTTGTTATTCCGGTGGCTCCATTTATTTCTGGTATTATCATATTTTTCATGTTCCAAATTCGTTTAACATAAACTCCTGTACTTTAACTTTTTTTCTGCTTCCCTTCGCGAGACATTCTTGTCCGAGGGTATTGCCATATCTATCATTATGCATGTTTTTTCTTTCTTGTGTTTAATTACTTAACTGGCCTATTTACCATAAATTCTCTATGTGTGTGTCGCTTTTTATTATTATTATTATTACTATCATCATCATCATCATCTCCTTTATGCAGGGTATTTATACTTATATTCGTGAGACAAACTGTGTCCCTAGGGAAAACAGTGTTGCAGCTATTTTGTTTTTACTATTCATGGTGCTTATATCGTTAGTTTCAGTGTTGAATCTATTGTACTTTTACATTAGTACTTTCCGAAGTATGTGTGCAGTGCCCAATATGGCTGTTTTCTGGAGTTCCTTGACTTCA
>Ga0136643_10011119_pt1 | contig 13337 bp, 9 predicted proteins | sample TergutLab28metaG_FD_96883 | JGI IMG/M metagenome (GOLD analysis project Ga0136643, IMG submission 96883) | Labiotermes labralis P1 segment gut microbial communities from Petit-Saut dam, French Guiana - Lab288 P1 (version 3) (version 3) | ecosystem: Host-associated > Arthropoda: Insects >...
AGGCAAATTTATAGTTTTGTATACATTAACCTCTATGTGTTTAGACAGTGTATGGGAAGACAAAACATAACCTACTTTACATCATATAATGATAAGCCAACAAATTTGTCCCACTGCTTATTTCCATTTACATATAGCTCTCAAATGTTCTCTGGATATTCAGATTTTAAATATAATCACAGCCAGTTTACAACGTTCAAATAACTGTTGACTATTTATTTTCACTTTTATACTTTATTAGGATGGATAAAAAGTTTAAACAGCTGTTGCTGTAACTCTGGATTACATTTGTGACAACAGAGTATTAAGACCAAATGTAACTAAGATGCAACACACCACTGCACTCCTGTTAGCACCCTACACAGAAAGGCAATACTGATATTCACTCCACAGAATCATACATGATCCCCAAGTTGGCAACTATTGAATAATGGCAAATTTCATGAAATCAGTCATGAACATGAAGCAAAGTTCCTCCTGTCCATGACATGAAAGCATATGGGGGAGCAGAAGTATACCTCCATTCATTGCTAAACTCAGCACCAGATGTGAATAGTCAACTTCACACACCAGCAACTTTACCCTCAGGAAAGGTTGGTTGGGTCCAGAGCCTCTCCAGATGTTGCAGAGAAGAGAAACATCTCTTGTGCCTACCAGAATTTGAACCCTGGATTGCCCAACAGCCCACAGTCTAGCCATTTTTCTGACCACATTGTTCTGGATCTACACAATCAGTTAATAGAGTTCTAGGGCTTAAACTGTTAATGTCAGAAAAATGTTAGGCACAGAGACAAAATTTCTATTCCTGAAATACTACTTCTAAGCTGGCTTTCAAATGAAAATACTTTCATACAGTGTTTCAGCACATGGTCTCTATGTATGTCCTTTGGTATAATGAAAATCTATTGACATTGGTCATTACAGCATAACACAGGACACACATAGGCCATGATCACTTCATGAGAGATTTGCATTGAAAACCACCTTAGAAATAGTATTTCAGGATTAGAAATCTTTACTGTCTACTTAAATAATTTTCTGAATTTAACATTTTAGGACCCAAGATGAGTCATCTCAAACACGTGGCCCGCAGTGCTACAAAATGCGGCCCCCAAACTTTTAGGTTTAATCTCAAAATATAAAACAATGTTTGTAAAAATGTGTAGTTTACAGTATGATTATAAATGGTATGAATGTTATATTTAAGATGTTTAATGATGCCTTTCAATTCATATTGCATATGTGTCTTCTCTCTGTTAAAATACAGATACTGCAATAATTTTGTTTGTTTATAAATACCTGTGAAATGATACAAAAAATTCAAATCCCATATTGTAACCCAACATTCTAAAAGGGAATATATTCTAGTAAAACAATAACTTCAACACAATTTAATTCCTCATTATAGAAAACTGCTATGGCCAGAAAACATTTACACTTTGAAGTTAAGCCCTGTGATTTTGTCTCATCAAGTACAGTAGAAGCTGAGATGGACACAGCTGTCCTAGATACACCAGAGACTGATGCAAGGAGGAGGGACAAGAATGTCATCTGTCCAATTCCTCTGGATTTTTTTAAAAAATGTAAAGTTAAACAGTTTAGGAAAGAATAAAATATACTGAATATTAATACCATTAAATCCAGTGTTATTAAATAGGCACATCAGTCTAAATATCCATAACTCAATGACCATCTATGAAAATATTCTTAAAGAATTCTAAGCATGCCTGTAAGTAAATGTGCTCTCCCCCCACCCCCTGTCCAAATTTCTGGCAGTGCCCAGGACAAAGAAACAACAATTCACTCACAGGCAGGTGACAACTATTGGTTCCTTGCCACTGCAGAGCCGCTCAGTTTCCTGCCATAGCTCCAGCATAACAGAAGCTGAAGGTGGGAGCATCTCATTACTCTGCCACCCTTTCAAGTGTAAGATGTGTATGATCTTATCTTGTATCTTGACCTGAAATAAAGAAGCTGTTATGAGATTTCAGGTTCTTGTGGTAGTGACTATGAAGGCTACCTTCCTTTGCCTGACAGGCAAAACAAGTCCCATAGTAATATGTATTCCTTTATACCTGGAAGGTAAAACACTGTTCTGTGATGTCATGATATTAAAATTATCTGTACTTATAACACAACTCTTATTCATCCTACACACTTCTAAAGGTTGAAGAGACTGTGTGAGGTTCACTTCCAATTGAATTGCCTGTCCACTTCTGAGGGGTAATTTTGTTTACTGATATCATTATGAGTTCTGCAGTAGACATGAATTCTTTATTGACTTCCCCAAGCAGCTGTTCTTATTTCATTGTTTCTCAGAGTGTCAAAATGAAACCTCTCATAAAATACTTAGCCTACCACTGAACTAGTAACCTATAAATACTTATCACAAATTGTTTGTTTCTTGATCTTCAGCAATTACGTCCTGTTTCATCAACTGATAATTGCTCAGTTTGGATTCATGCACTGATATGTCGTCACATTATGTTGTTATCAGAAACTGCAATACTGAATGTAAGATGGACATAAATGCATCATATTAGTGAACAAACAACTAGACTGAATAAGGCTTGTTATGCCATCAGGTCGATTAAGCCATTTATGCTACTAGATGTATTGAGAAGTACATACTTTTCTTATGCCCATTCAATTATATCTTACGGAATTATATTTTGGGGGAACTCTTCACATAGTGAAGAAATATTTGAAGTTCAGAAAAGAATAATTAGAATAATTATGAACTTGAGTAAGAATGCCTCTTGTCGGCAACCATTTAAGGAATTAAATATCCTACCTGTTCCATCCCAATATATACTTTTAGTACTCTTATTTCTTACTAATAATAAAGACCAATTTATGACTAACGCACAAATGCATACAATTACTACACGGCAAACTTTTGATTTGTACGTACCCGCAGCAAACTTGACAATATACCAAAAAGGTGTTTATTACCAAGGAATCAAGATTTGCAACCATTTACCAAAAACTATTAAAGATTTATCTGGTGATAAAAATAAATTTAAACTAGTATTAAAAAGATATCTGTTACATAACTCCTTCTACAGTTTAAATGAATATTTTGATACATAATTAGTGCTGATATCACATTCAATTTCATTATTACTTAGGCTTATTTTATTTATAGTACTCATAATTACTAGTAAAACTAGACTGTGACACTACACTAAGGCACAGTTTATACTGTTTATACTGAATGTACACTTGCTTGTTATTATGCTATATGTACACATGACTATTTCCACATCTGTGTAAGATTAATGGAATGTGAAATAAATGAAATGTAATATAAAATCATAATAAGCAAAAACTATATACAAATCTTTACTTCAGAAATAATGAAAGAATATATTCAGGGCAATCGTTACTAATGATTCCTCAGTATGAAAATTCATGAGGAGATGAAAAACTATTTACCACAACAAATACAATTTGTACCTAATCTGTTTTTGCATCAAACGCTTGGACAAGTGGGCAGCTGTAATATAAACACTTGTTAGTGCACATCTTGCTAAGATGTAGACAATTCTGTTCATACGTACAGCACTACAGCGCAATTTCTGATTCTGCATTTGTGTGTGTGTGTGTGTGTGTGTGCGTACGCAATGATATAATAATATGAGATCAATTTAAATCCTAATATGACAATAAATTTAAAATGGAGCATTATCTATCCTGTGTACAAGAGAAGCACTGTAACAACACTCGGCACACAGGAAGATGGAATATTTCTTGGCAGTGTACATATTATTTGGACTTTTTAACATACAACTTCTATCATGAAAAGGTGCAGAAATGGGCATTTAAAGTGGCAAGTATGCTGGCAATGACAGAGAAAACAGGAATTTTGGCTACACAGTAAAGGAGACAGTACTCCTCAAATAAGTGACATTTTTGCCTAATCCACTCAAGAGTCTACTTTCAATATTCTTCTTAATCTGAACATTCACAAATCCTTTACTGATTCCAGGCATGTGAGATTTAAGATTTTTGTAGTGGTGAGTATTCATATCACAGTTTTCTGCGATGTGATGCCATATAATTTTGTAGATGTTAGTTATGTTTCAGAGGAACCTGCAGCCTCCATTTTCAGAATAAAAGACAGAAGTGGCAGGTTCAACTGAAACATTACTACCATCTACCTAATTACATGGCATTCCATCCTAAAAGACAAGTATCTGAATTCCAGATTCCAGGATTTGAGCCCCCCCAAACCCTGTCATGAACATTATAACCTGCAGTATACTAGTGATCATTGAGTAATCTACAAATGAACTTTAAGAAACTGAAAACAACAGAAGTAATTAAAGTCTTACAACACACATACACACACACACACACACACACACACATATATATATATATATTAGTTCTCAGGCTTTCACAGCCATATTGCTCCAGTGATAGCCTTTATCAGTTATTATCCTGTATAGGGTCATAAGTTTGTTCCATAATTTAAAGCAATGTTTTGCATCCAACTTTAACCAGAACCTAACTCAGTCACTCCGAATATGAAGCAGCATGATCCTCTGAAACACGGGAACAACTTCTGTGTAATAACCTAGAAGACTATCACTAAATAACAGCTACTGTTCTCTTCTGACACACTGGGAGCTACTGTGGGATAAGAAACATGGTTAAATTACAGCAAGAGAATAAACTTTATTCATCAGGATGTCAAGTGTTGTACTTGAAGTCAGAACTGCAGTACTTACTGGAGCATTACTCTCTGCAAGATGGAGGGTGTGAGTTCTCCAGTAAAGAGATTTATCCTCCACTTTCCATGTGACTGTAAGGTAGGGCACTGGGTTCATCTGGGGCTGCTGCTCAGATGGCCAGAACTTACACACATTCTGAAAACACACAAGAAAAATTTTGCAAAAAAAGTGGGACTATAAGACAGACAAAAATATGTGAGTGAGCAGTGTATCAGTCACATATCCCTTCAGTTTCAGTTTCTAGTTCTCTTTTCTCATGGCACAGCCCAGGATATTTGTAAAAAAAGAAAGCAATGAGTACAATGCACTTTTGTTTTAAATCAGTTATGAATAAAATTAATGCTCTCCACATGCACATGTTTGAGGTAGCCATTCAAAATTCAGCTGAGAACTTACATAATGCATCTGTTTCTTAATCAAACTTCCACCAGTTCACGCAGCTGTGATATAACAGAAATGATATGAGTGTATAAATTTATTAAAAAGACCAACACATGCACTTCAGTTTTATGAATGTAATTTTTATTATATAGTGACCACCGACATGTTTCGGCTACTCACATGCCCATCTTCAGCGGTTTAAACACTAGAATACAGATGTACTTATAGTGTGTCAGTATCAGTCCACAGTTAAAATTACATTACCTAATTTTAATCAAAACAATATAATTTTAACTGTGGTGTGATCCCAACACATTATAATTATATTCGTATTCTTGCATTTACCACCCTGAAGAAGGCCACATGAGTGACCGAAACATGTATAAGGATCACTATATAATAGAAATTAAATTCAGAAAACCAAAGTGCATTGGTTGGTCTTTTTAATAAATTTTATGCAGTGAATTAATGCATGGAATATGGAGCATATTCAAGTGGGATATGTGGTTCTCACAGCAATGTTGCTGAAAATTCAAGACTTATTGGATATATGCTGTGCTGTTGGGTAAACAGTTCCTGACATTTCAAAAGACTGTAATGGCATCATCATCAGTGTTGGGCAGTCCTTGTTCATCCTGAAGTGCTTGACTGTGAAGATGAAGGTACTATGAGCTTCTGAAATGTTGGGAAATGATTATCCCATGACGCGGTATAGCAGCGAGAAGTATGTGATCTTCAGCATTTAATGTTGTAACAATTCAGTGGATTCAAGACAAGGTGCGGTACCTATGTGAAAGAATAAGTAAATGACATGGTAACATGAGACAGCTTCTAAATATTTTAGTATAAAAGTTGTACTACATATTTTAAAAAGGCTGTGCCACCAAATCATGTTTTTCTGTACTTCTTGAGAAATACTTTCCTCTCCCAAAATTCACCACTCACAAGACCCAGTTCTACACAAGTTTTCTAGCAGATTCTTTCTTACTTCATTTCTGCTACAATTTTCCAAAGTAAACACTTTTATTCTCATTACTTGTAAGTTTTAATGTGGTGTTTGATTTTCTCAGTTCTACTTCCATTTCTTCAAGCATATATGACTCTATTTCTTTCAGACTGTCACCAACAGAAGGAAACTTATTGCTAATAATTACTAATGCTAATCATACAACTTTCATGAAATTCACATGTTGAGTAAAAATTTTATACCAGTTCATATTAATGTAAACTGATGAGCTACCCATTCAAATGTTGTCATTTCAAGAAAGAGACTATAAAAGCACAGAAATTAAATCATCTTAGAAAACCATCTACCTGTCTCAGATCCCTGTCTCTTAGTTTTTTACTAGTCTACATGTAACGAACCTCAATTTTCTCATCTACTTCATTCAGCACAACAATTAGTGATATACTCTTCTCAGCTATAAGTCTCCAGAAGTCACCAACAGTTGATGGCAGCGGAAACTGAGTCACCACAAACTGATCCTTGAACCGGAAGCCATCCACATACACAGCATTTATGTACTCTGAGTTTTCATCTTCATATGGATATCGTGACAGGAAGACTCTACCACTCCGATCTAGCACATAAAAAATAGACATCAGAGCCATGTATGTAACAGTCACTATCAGTCCTTTCTGTGGACAGCCTACTCCCACTGGGTATGTAAATATAATCTTCTCCTATAGGTGTCATTCACATATAGAGAAATTTCAAGTGTGCCTTGTCAAGGCTTGAAAGGGCACAACTACACAGTGTTACTTGTTTTTCATCTCTTCCATTTAGCTTCCATCCTGTAGTACTACTGTGGCATTACCATGAAGTTAAAGAACTGAGAAAGATACGTTTGTCACATGTCCGTACTGATGCATGGGGTGGTAACACAGACAAGAACCAGACAGACATCAGTACACTAACAGCATCTGAAATAAGATGTTTAAGAAATATGGGGGAGGAATAATCAAAACAGAGAAAATAAAAGTTGAAAAAATAAGAAAGAATTTACAGAAAAATATACCTGAAGATAAAATAGTAACAAAGGAAGATGGTACATTATATTATAAAAATGAATGAAGACAAAATCCCAAAAACATTTGGAATGGCATTAAAGAAAAACATTACCAGGAAAATCATGCATGATCAGAAATATGTTGAGGCAATTAGGTCAATACGTGTAAACTTGCAGTTCCTATCACTTATTTCATAGCAATACACTGCACAGACAATGATCGGTAGCTTATCCTCTGTACAGTCCAAGGCAGGGAACAATATACTCCATGCTCCAGTATCACTAGTGCAGAGATATCTAAAATTCAGTATGCATTCACATACAGATAAATTTTGGTTGCCTCTGTGCATGTGAAGTTGCAGCATAAAGTAACTTGAATGAGCTGGTCCAAATCTCACCACCATGATGTAAAAATGGTGACTGCACTATCCTACAGTCTTGCATGACAGTTTATCCAAACTGTCCAGAAAATAATATATTTCAAGTTATCTGACTTTCAGTACCAAAGGACTCTGAATTACAATTTAACTGTATTTTGAATTAACTGCACTCAAAAGTACATGAAATTCTATGTCTGACACCACGAAACATCATATGCTTCAAATTATACGGTATTTCAAGTTCACCAGTTTCAAAGTAACAAGGTTGTACTGTATTATGAATACAAAATTTTGACAATCACCAGTGCTTGTTAATTATTACAAAACTGCCGTGGTTAATGAATAACCTATACCAGTCATCACAAACACCAGTCTCAATCTTAAAATGTCCCAAATTTTCTCCACTCTGCTCTTATGGGATGGAAAGGAATAAACAATGTGAGAATGTAAATTTATGTGGGGACACTGACAGTAACACCAACCATGACAATGCACCGAAATTCTAATATGTTATTTGATACAAAATTTTAATCTGCCAGTTTTAAGTATTCCAACACAAAGCATGTCTGCTTGCTATGTAAATATGATACTTCTTACCAGGCAAAATCCTCTGAGATCTGTTCTTAGATTTCCTCTTCTGCACAGGTGAATTGCTCTTCTGTGCAGAGGATGATCTTAATGCTTGGTCTTGCCATCTGAGCTCATGCATGCGGTTGAACTGTCGTAGGAGGGCTCCAGACTGATGCAACTCATCTATATGCTTTTCCAGGTTTCCATCGCATGTGATGCTCGAAGGTTCAGCCACCAGACATTCCAAGAGAACCAGGTGCACCAACTTGTATTGGTCCTGTTTGGATTTCATATGACAATATTTTAGAACACTGTGGCAGATACTGTACTGCTTCAGATGTTACATCTTGGTAATGGCACTGATTAAATTGGATGCTAATGGAATCTTTGATAGGACACAACAGTTAAAAATGTAAAAAAGCATGCTCCTAACATAACAACTATGCAAGACTTAAATTTGACAAAATAAGTGTTCATAACAGAACATAATATACTTCTTGAAAGCAGTAATTACAAACAGCTTCATTCAAAAACACTGCTGAAAGTGAACAATCCTCCTTCTTAAATATACTTTTAACAACTTAAAATATCTGGTTAATGTTGTATCTAAATTCACACAATACTTAATTAAAAATATTTATTTACACAACACTGTGCTCAGAATATATGAAGTTGTAGGGATTATTGAGCTTTTGCTCTGCCTATTGTATACATAAAGAACACATTTTGAAACTGGATCCATTTCAGTCTTCATCAGAAAAGGCACTCAGTGACTGTGACTTAATTGTCAGAGATGCCTACTGAAGTGATTTCATGAGATATTGTGACTTGAAGGACAGAAATTTTTGTTCTGATCCTGCACAGTAAGCTCAGTACTGTCAGTACAATCTCTGTTCTCAATTTACAGAGAAAACACCGCAGTTCTACAGAAATAAATTCTATTATTGTTATCATAACTTCATTACTGTATGTGCTACAGAGCTTATCACCACATATTTAGTTCCATGACATTGGCCATCTTCAGGTCACTCATGTACAAGAAACAAGCACAGGAATTTGATATGAAACATATACTGAATATGACAATATATACAGAATAATTCCTTTAATCGGGAAGCTGATACCACAGAAATCCTGAAACTTTGGCAGTTGAGGGAAACAGTCCCAAGTCTAGAAGTTTTGGCATTGGTAACATCCCACACACAAAAAGTGGCTGTGCATCACTATTGCAAAAATAACAATTTTTTCAGAACTGTGTAGCAGACCTTCACCACTACTATCCCATATTTCTGCATAAAATACAGTGTTAATAGGTCCACCAAAGAAAGAGGGACCAATCAAATGTGTTGCTACACTACAAGCTCATGTCACATGTAGCATGTAATGTTCCAACTTCACTGGAAAACGTGGATTTTTCTTAGCACAAATCACATCATTTCTGGTATGGGTACTGCCATATGTCACATATTCATCAGTTCAGAGAGCCTTCAAGTGGGATAGGGTATATAGTACATTGGGCGATGGATGACATGCATTGCAGTGTCAATTTATATAAGCATCCAGCAATTCATTTGTGAATGTCAGGTGATACAACTTCACATCTTAAAGTCTCTTCAACTATGCCCTGCAAGCAGCTGCAAGTGACAGACATTGTTGCCACACATCACTTTCAAATTTCAAAATGTGCCAAAAGCATACAGCTTGCACATACCGATCCACTTGCTAGATTAGCTTGGGAGTGCAGTGACTTCATGAACACTGTATCAAACACCTAATGTAAAAGGGAATGAGGTCGCAATGCCCAGGGGAAAGATGAAATTGTCAATATATATTTTCATATTTTGTGTATGTTCCAAATGAAATTACTCTGTTTGTTTCTTGTATGTTAATGACTTGAAGAAGGCCAACAAAGGCTGAGACATGTTGTCAAGTTGTGTAATACTGTAAGAAAGTTGTTTCAATAATTTCCACCAATTACCACAACTTTGGCATTAATTCTGTAGCAGTAGTTTCAGTCCTGTCACAACAATTCTTGTACTGACTTTTCTGTTCTGTCACCACAGTCTTTTGTTATTGATTCTGTGAAGATAATTTCAGCCTGTTACCACAATTTTGTAAATGGATTCTACAGTGGTTAGTCCAGTCCTCCTACCACAAATGTGATCATATAACTTAATGTAATTCTCAGTCACACAGCAATTTCTCATTGAAACATGACTGTGAAGATGATACACACCAAATTGTCCACCATGTTAGCTCGCTGCTCCCTTATCTGCTGCAGCAACCCAAGTACATCCACATGACCTTCTGCTGCAGCCATTCGAAGACAAGCATCTGCAAGAATAATGGTTCCTGTTCTCCCTACTCCAGCACTGCAATGAAAAATATCAACAGAGGAGGATAACCTTCAGATCAATTACATCTACTACAAATAATTTAACACAGCATTCTGAACAACTAATTGTATCTGACCTAACCAACTCCATGGATCATGTTCCTTGAGAAGCTAATATGTTGTTAGCTAGTTGTGGAATGAAATACCCAAAATCTTAAGGAACCCAAAGTTCCTTTCATTATCCTAATAGTTGGTGAGGAATGGGAATTATGAAGCTCTTCAGTATACAATTCTATAATGTCTTAAAATATACAGATGCCCAACTATATTACATAAAACTGCAGTGCAGCAATCCACTTTAGCTTGGGGATTACAGACTTGAATTATACAATGGATATAAAAACTGTGTTATGCAAGACCTTGACTTTACGGGACACAAGGGAAAAAGGGAAAATGTCATCTGCAACATGTAACATAAACATACAGGAGTTCAAATTTCAGACTAAATAAGTACAGTATATTATGTACATATATAATGTAGAATTTATTAACCATGCAGATTTTCTCTTCTTGAGTCACTGTTTTACTAACTACTTTTGCACCGACATCAATATATTTATGTGCTTATTTTGCAGTATAAAAATACAGTACTTTATAAACAAAAAGGAATGTTATTCTGCATTTGTGCAAAACCAGCTGTTCTTACAGTGAGAAACAGCACACTTCTGTCAGACTAGGTGGTAGGCATGTTGCATGAAAGTCAGCACACAAGAACATGCTAACCAACATTGCCAGATTGTGTGTTCAAATATAAATCACATGCAATCAACACCAAGCTGACAAAACTGGTAGTAAACAAGAGACTTCTGTAATTAAAAACAGAAGTTCTTAGGACAAAAAATAATGAAAACATGTTACATACTCATAACAAAAACTTTATCTACATTCAGCTTTTTACCAAGAGAAATTCCTAAGTAACAATCCAAGTTTTATCTTCTAATCATACTTATGCACATATTTTTCCAGATATTTTCAGAACAATGCAGAAGAGCTAATCAATGCTAGACTCGTTGTAAGCTAGTGCTTACTGTATAGATTGTGTTAGAGCCCATTGCAAGGACCATACTGAAACTAACACAGAATTGCACAGCAAATTTCATCAGAATCTGTTGAGTTATTTTTTTAAATAAAACTTGAAATGAAATGATAGGCATGACACGACTTGTGCCCATTTGTTCCATATAAAGAATGTCAAAAATGATTTATATGACCAATTTAAAGTGCCCACTGTCTCTACACTCCTGAAATCAGACACATCTCTGTGGGATCTTGTAGAAGATCTCAAAAGTGACCAGAAAAAGACAATTTTATTATGAGATTTAGGGTTCTTGTAGCAGAGACTATGAAATTCACTGTCATCTGATATGTGAAGCCATGTAGTTTGGTAGTTATGAACCAACATATCAGGTGAGCCAGAGTAATACAAGGTGTAACATACCAGAACTCAATAACTTTGGCCTGTTTTATTCTACTCTTCTTTCTTATAGAAAGAAAACAAGCTTATCTGAAGACTATGCTGTGTGTTCTCCCTCTGAACTTTTGATTTCCAAGAAGTATGTTATGAGCATTACGTCACTGGAATTCATCCCTATGTTGAACATTTGGCAGAAATGTAAACTTGTGAGGTAGGAGCAAAAACATGGTCAGTTATCAGAGGTCACACTATAACATACGGTAAGAGATTTTGGAAAAATGCACGCTTATTCACGTCATATTGTTGTAGAAGATAAAACAATAAGATGCACAGTGAGGCATGTGTCTTGTTAAACATTCAGCTTGATAGTAATACCTAATTAATAAACGGTGCTCGGTATGTAAAAGTTGGAACACAGGCTGACCATAACACAGGACATACTGTGTATGACATTGTGTTTGTAAGTCATCAGTTACAAACATGATGACAGCGTGAAATTTTGCTTTCTATTTGTATCACATAAAATAAATCTACTTAAGTAAGTTCTTAACTAATAATTGTAATTAATCAGTAGGACAAGAAATCTATGTGACACAAAATGCAAGTTTTATGATCCTGCTCAGAAATAATTGTCTTATTTAAAAGCAACCCACCTACAGTGCACCAAAATTGGGCCATGGCCTGGTGGTGTGGCAAGCACCTTCTTGAGGTATGCTGCCACAGACTGTGGGTAGAGTGGCACACCATGGTCAGGCCATGAAGTGAAGTGAAGGTGCCGGATCTAAAATTATTAATGTCCGTTAACAAAAATGTTGTACATACTTGCTACCAGATAAGCAGTAGAAGATCACTGCACTTAGAAACAAGATAAAAAATCTTGTACAGACGATAGGTACCTGTTATGATCTACGACAGAATGTCCATGCTAAAAACCCCACCACTGCTCCACACTCATCTTCACCACCCACTTAGGTGCGTTGCAGCCCTGACCAGGCACTGCATTATCACTTTGTTGGTGTTTAAGCAAAATGCTTTATCTCCGGCCTGGCACTTGGCCAGAAGCAGACAAACGAGTATATGGTTAAATTACACGCATGAGAAGAGAATTTCATATGTAATGTGATGAATCAAATTATAGTGAGCAATACAGTTCTACAGAGTGGCCGAGAAGTCAACGTACACCGACCAATACGCTACCATAATTTGATTTGAATCACTTAGTAGGCCTTGGTTACATGTCCAGCGCATCCGTATATGCACCTTGATGCTGGACACACAAACGGATGCGCCTCCATGACCTCTTTGACATACGTCGGAGCATTTTTGGAGTAACTGTGCGAAAGGCGTCTTCCACAGCTCTGCGCAAATCTTCGTTGTTGTTGTAGCGACGCGCAGCCACTCTTCCCTTGATAATACCCCACAACGAATTGTCTGGTGTGGTAAGGTCAG
>Ga0136643_10011122_pt1 | contig 13336 bp, 8 predicted proteins | sample TergutLab28metaG_FD_96883 | JGI IMG/M metagenome (GOLD analysis project Ga0136643, IMG submission 96883) | Labiotermes labralis P1 segment gut microbial communities from Petit-Saut dam, French Guiana - Lab288 P1 (version 3) (version 3) | ecosystem: Host-associated > Arthropoda: Insects >...
CAACTTTATTGACCAACACTTACGCACAATATCACTTTTATTGACCAACACTTACGCACAATATCAACTTTATTGACCAACACTTACCCACAATATCACCTTTATTGACCAACACTTACCCACAATATCAACTTTATTGACCAACACTTACGCACAATATCACCTTTATTGACCAACACTTATGCAAAATTTCACCTTTATTGACCAACACTTATGCAAAATATCGTCTTTATTGATCAACACTTACACATCATATCAGCTTTATTTACCAACACGCGTAAAATATCACCTTTATTGACCAACACTTACGCACTATCCTATGTTCACTTTCTTACTCCATAGTGCACAATCCTTCTTGAGAAGTTAACCGTTTTTCAGTTAGTCAAGAAATTCCCCGCATTTTATGGAAACCGAAAGTTCAGTAGCTCCTTCACAAGTGCCCGTCACCTGTCCCTATCCTGAGCCAGATCAATCAAGTTGTGTTGACGTTATTTAGTTCATTATAATCCCCATATGGTACAGCGTTATGTTTAACATACAGTTGGAATATTAAAAACAAATTTGTTCCCACAACCTGAACGGAATAATTCTATGGCCACAAAAAGTTTAAAATGGCCTTGCAGCATGCGGTGACATAATTTGGATATTTATCAACGTCTTTTAGAAATGTCCCATTTCCATTTTTGTGGTACAAACCCTGGAGATAAGACAAGATATTTCTCCAAAATGTAGGCTGTTCTCTCAACAAATTACGCTAGGCCCCGTCTCAGAAGGCAGTAACATTCATTGCACAGCCGTTGGAGTGTCTAACGTCTCCACCAGCTCAATATACTGCATGCATATGCCAGAGAATAACATGTACTTCAGAGCTAACGTATCTGGTGTACGTAATGTTCCAGAGAGATATTCTGTTGATCTGACAGCTGTGGCAGAGCACGTCGGTATGAGTATGAATATTGATGGTGTGTCACACTGCACACCTGGATACTAGCGTGTTAAATTCTGCCGGGCAGATGTGCAACTATCAGGCGATGTGGCTGGAAACAGACGCCTATTGAACCCTAATACTGACAAGAGAGCGAGGTTCTGTAACCGAGTGAAAGAAGGGCCCGTTGTTGTCCGAAGTACTGTTGTTAGCATCGTCATATCTGTCTGTCCGTCCGTCCGTCCGTATGGACTAACTCCCCCCTCCCCCTCAATGGGCACATTTTTGTGAAATTTTATATTTGAGGCGTTTTCGAAAATCTGACGAGAAAATTCAATTTTGTTGAAATTTGAGAAAATTCACTGATATTTTACATGAAGATGTATGTACATTTATGGTGAATTCTTCTGAGAATTGGATTTCGGAAAAGGGATGTAAAATAATCGGACCCACATTTGATGTTTTTATGCGTGAATATGATTATGGGCCATTGGATGAAGTGATACTGGGAGACGGAAACCGCAGTACTGTGAGAGAAACCTGCCCCACTGCCACACGCCTAATTCTTCTTAAATTTAGAAAGTTTTAAAAAAAAGCAAAACACACATTTTGTGTTGAATAAATGTTTTCCCGAAAACTGTGGCATTTATGAGATCTGTGAAAAAATATGATAGAGGCAGACAACTCTCAGATGACAATATAATATGGCTCATGCGCTCTACTTGCTGGGTAACTAGGGCTACAAACACACACACAGAACATGTAATATTTATTTTTTTTTCCCCACTGCTACAGTGGTTACGGGAACGTTTCTCAGGGTTGCATTTATACACTGCCAATCTTGTTGTTTTCTAATTTAGAATTAAGGAAGCACTGTGCATTTGTGCGTATGATTCTTAGCTCTTCATTAACTTTTCAGGCTGGCATCATTGTGTGTCATTGTATGTGCAAATTACTGAAGTTTTCACTATCCTAACTCTGTAATGTAGGTGGTAGGTTAAAATAATGAATATGGAGCAGTGGGGAAATAAACCTGATGGGGGGAAAACTAAAATACTGGTTCAAAACCTCCACAAAGTTCACTTTTCCACTACGAATCCCTCAGAGTTTGGTCTGGGATTGAATCCGGGCCTCCGTGGTTAGAGATTGGTAACTAACCACCTGACCCATGGCACGGCGTAGTATATATCGAGTGGATGATTCAGTGCGGGTATGACACACTGCGGTAACTGCTGTGGACACGACAGCTGTATTACAGTATGTAAATTGCAGCTCGCTCTGCCTGCGACGTGGCTCAACGCTTTATCCCACTCATGCATTAATGTTGTCCTTTATTTGTTCTAATTGATTTCGAAATTAACTTTAGTGTTCTGTAGTTTGTGTTTGGAACACAACTAGTCGAGGTAAGATTTTGGCTCCCTAAAGACAGTAAGAGGGTTTAATGCAATTAGAACTCACCCCACGAACAATCTTTCTCTATTGTGCGCGCGCGTGGAACGGGGTCCTAGTTCGCACGGTCTGGCTGTATTAGCTAATAGGGTCAATAATTGGCTCTGAGTTAGGTCGAGGGTCACGTGGGCCGATATGGGGATGAGGTGGCGGATAGAGAGGTCGTGACCCAGTGTGACCGCTAGCAACTGCTGCCTGCGTTGCTGGGACAGAAAGAGCGAACTTCTAAGAGTAAGCTGATAGTAGCCGTCACGAATCTGCAGGCCAGGGGTCTGACGAGTATCGGTGAGTGGGTGGGATTGAGGTGGGGTGGGGTGTAGGCGGAAGAGTCTGCTGATATCAGACTGGCGAGAGTGAAGTCCGTCTTCTTGCTCAGTACTTGTTTCCGGAGCGACAGAAATAATGTCTTTTTAGAAAAGACATTATTTGCCTTACCTGAAACGTCATGCAGAGAAGGTCAAGTTCGTAGATTCGCGACGGCTGCTACCTCTACCTCTTATTTAACCCGTCACTGTTGTACCAATAAATGCGTGTCATTGAAGTTCCACTTCCTGATAGAGTGACTGTGTATAGGTCAGTTAGTTGCAAAACGAACTGACACATCAAGCACCACGTTAACCCGGAACAATCCCACGTCAGTTTCTGAGGTTAATTCCCTGAAAATTAGTGCAACAGACGTTACCTGAATGTTGTGGGAAATTTGGGGAGCAGTGCGCCCTCATGAAAGCGTGGACATAAATTTGAGATTTTTATAATATTGAAAATCTACGATTCCAGTACTGTGGGAAGTGGCACTGTCTAATCTGGTAGTTAGCAATATTTCTAACAACTTAACAGATGTCCTCAATTTTGCTCACCCCCTAAAGCTGCCGGAATACCTCCGTAAGTATAGTGACTGGACTACACATTAGACGACCGAGGAATCGTGGTTCTAATCACTTTAGAAGCAACTATGTTTTCTCGTTTCCAAAGCTTCCAGACCCGCTCTTTAAGTGCGGGGAGGGGGTAAAGCAAGCAGGCCGAGCAGCTGACCACTCACTTCTATCTAGTGACGAGATTAAGAATGCGTGGACCTTAACCGCCATTGGCACACATTCCTTCTTTGTGTGGTGCTTTATTTTGGCGATAAACTTTATAAGGTATACAAATGTTAACAGACTCCTAGCAGTGTTATTTTGGAAGGGGTCGAAACTCTTTCGGATGTCTTTACAGAACCACCTTGCAGATGGCACCTTTTTTTGTTTTTTGTGTATGTATAAATTAAACACCGCGAATGCACGATAGGAGACCGTATAGCGGGTGTCCCGAAAGTTGACGAATTTTACGAGTAGTTACGAGCATTCAGAAAATTGGCCACGCTTCCGTATTCTGGTGATTGTCCTTAATCTTACTGACATTATTTATAATTACCTGGTTTGCGGAGACGTCAGTACCGTTATAATACACGTTGCTGGACAAGGATTTAACTACAAATTTTTTCGTACCTTTTTTTCTACATTTGAATTATGTAATTGGTGTTATTATGTGTCAGTATTTCTTTATCACTGTTTATATAGATTCTCTTACCTCTCGATTTGCTGTTGATTCAACACTTTAATAATAATAATAATAATAATAATAATGTTGACTGCGCTCGTTTCTGGGTACTGCTTTAGGCGCAGGAAGTGTGAGAAAATAAGGAAGGAAAGGTCACTCAGAATTCGAAACAGTAGCCTTCCTGATGAAAGCAAATGTTGTATCAGAAGTATGGAAGAAACAAGCGTTGGAAAATAAGGAATATGATACTTATACACGCCTAAGAGCTGAAGGAATAAAATTCAACCCTAAAGAAAAGGAATCTGAGGAACAATAAGATAAATGTGAAGAAGAAGAAGAAGAGGAAGAAGAGAAATATTAAGGCCCCAAAACATATTAACAGGCAGGAAAGTTTGGGTAGTAGAGAATTGTGAAAGTAGACCTGACTGGATAAGGCAGAGCGGAAATATTACTAGAAGAATCTGAAGTATGGGGAAAAAATGTATTTACTGGAAATAATAAAAATGTATTTGCAGATCAGACTGAAGAGACGGAAGAAACAAACACAGTGCAGTTGCATGCAACCCTCAAAACGTTGAAGAAAGAAATTTACCTGAAATACATCTAATGATTCAAACCCTGATATACAAAAACCCAAAGAACGTATCTTCATTACAAAGACAAACATATTGCAAACGGTCATTGGCAAAATGAACTGTCTGAGAAGATGGAAAGGATTTACATGTTTAGATATTCGGCACGATAGATTAGCCACTGTGGTTTGAAGGGTTAAGCTGTGCGCTCCATTTAAAAGGAACATAATTTCTTCCTTAACCTTCTCCTGCTGTATCAGTGTGTCGCGATCCACCCGCTTCCCTCCACCAGTCTTAACAACAAAAATCTCTGGAGCCATGTTCGCCTCTCAGACATAATACTATTAGTTTATAAGTTACACAAATCAGCTGTCACATCCCATTACCCCTCCGCCTGTCCTCATTACAGTTCAACACTCTGAACTTCGCTGTGGAACAACCAAACTTGTGACAGAGAGTATGCTCCTGCAGCCGAGTTCCACCACACACATAACACGCGATTCTTGAAGGTGATTTCCGTTCACTTCAGTGGTTTTGTAATCAGAATTTACTTCGTTGTTTTTAATGAAGACCCAAGCCTAACTCGTTATGTGGGATGTCATAATCGCAGTAATGACTAAGCTACGGGTGGGCGATCCGGTGTTCGAGTTCCGGCAAGTAAAGAAATTCTTCTCTTTTTCAAAACATTTAAACCGAATCTGGGCTCGCAAAGACTTCTGTTCCTTGGCTACCGCGATTCTTTCCCCTGGGTTAAAGCGGTCGGAACATGCTTTTGACCGTTAACGTCCATCTTGTACCAAGATTAAGAATGAGTAGTCCTGTACCGCTCTCCCACTGCATGCCTTCGTGGGGTTGAACCGAGAAAATTCATTTTGTTAGGAAATCTGCACTAATGATATAATAAAAGGACCTATGAATCGAAGAAAAGATGACGGGGTTGGCAACCTACAATACAAATATAATTTTGTATTAAACTGTATTTATTGATTTGTTTGTTTATAGTTCAGTAGGTCTAATTACTTAGGGTTAAATGAGAAGAAGATTCGGCTTCTGAGTGTGTTATTTACGATGCTTAGTTTTTATACTTTCTGTGATGGGTAAATAAATGAATGAATGTGGAGTATTGGTGGAATGATACTGGCAGGGGAAAACCGAAGTACTGGGAGAGAAAAATGTCAGTGCCACTGTGTGCATTTTATCCCACATGGTCTGGGATCGAAGTGGGGTCTCCGCGGTGAAAGCGGGCGGCTTGTGAATTATGAACTGGAAAGGGTGAGGTGGAGGAAATAGCGGCAATCCTGTTTAAGGTACCAACCAGAAGAACGGAGGAGAAACATGAGGGTATTCGGTGTTTAGAACGAAATTCGAACCTGGAAACCTTCCTGGAACCTGGACAGAAATTTTGCAGCTTGCTCTGACGTCCTGGATTCAGTCCCAGGTGTTGGTGTTACAAGGACTCAACGTGAACGTATTTTGTTGCTGAAGACACTAATGTAACTGACCTTATTTTATCAGACGTTACCCTTAGACGTGAATACAGTATCTTTCACTTGTTCCAGAGGCGGGGGGGGGGGGAGAAAGGGGGAGGGGTTCCATAAGTGTCGCACAAAATACGTAAAATTCCCCCACAGTTACTGGTAGGATCTTATCGAATGGGGAAACTTTAGATAAATTGAACCATTATAAAAGTTTAGAAAAAAAGAAAACTTTTCGGAATTGTGTCTACTTTAGACAGTATTGGAATAGACTTTATTCACGTTCATTTTTTGATATTAGAGTTTGATCTTTGTAGTTATTGGTTGTTCAGTATTTGAAAAGAAGTGGAGAACGAAATTTAGTTTAGAATTATGAGTGTGAGTGAGGAGCTATAATCAGAATAATAATAAACTGCACGCATATAACTCAAGGCAGAAACTTAGAAAGATACTTCGACAACTTAATGTGCGAATAACAAAGTAGAATACAAGCGATGTAACGTTACAAATGTACCAAGTGGAGTGGACTGTCGCCTTCCAATTTTTAAAGGTGAGAAATTCTACATTCTCTGTATTAATGTCTAGACTGAACTCAAGCAAGTATCTTGACGTTCAGGTGTTCGTGCATTGTGATAATTTCTTATAATAAAACCAACTAGATGCACTAATTTCTCTAATTTATTGTTGGAATAAAACTCTACATGTTTCGGAAAGTTCTTCTGTACTTCATCAGGAGCTTTTCACTGTAAACACAGCAATGGTACATGTCATACAAGTTTGCTGACAGCTTGCGAGCAGGATTTATACGGGAAATTAAATCCACGATTGTCATGGCGAAAGCAGCATTCAAAAAGAGAAGACTCTTTTAGCAGAAAATTGTACTTTAACTTAAGGACGAAACTAGTAAAGTCTTCATTCGTTTCGTAGCTCTGTGTGGTGTTGGAACTTGGACAATTGTGGAAGTAAATGAGAAATACCTGGAACGTTTTTAAATGTGGTACTGTAAAAGGATGGAGAAGATCGGCTGGACAGATCGTGTGAGAAATTAAGTGGCATTACAAAGGTTGCAGGAGGAGCTTATTATCATTCATACAATAACAAGACAGAAGGCCAAAAGAGTTGTTATATCTTTCGTACGAACTGCCTTTGAACACGTTATTCAAAGAAAGATAAAAGGGAAAAATGAGTGTGAAGGAAAGACAAGGAAGAGGAAGTAAGCTTTTACTGGATCATCTTAAGAAAACGAGATGATACTGTAAATTTAAAGAGGAAACACCAGATCGCACTGTTCGGAGAACAGGCTTTGGAATAGGCTAAGAACATATCTAAGACAAACTTTGAAATTAATGAAGAAATGATTTTATATGATAATTCTGCACGATAAAGGTTTGATGAAAACAGGTTATCAGTTTTTAGGCGCGTTGGCAAGATTAAGAAAATACACCATTAGCTTTGATATTGCTGTCTGTCCGTCCGCAAGGAACGATTTGACTTCCACTGAACGGATTTGCAGGAAGGTTGATACTCGAAAAGTTCGAGAAAATTCAAGTTTCTTTAAAATCCGGCAATAATAACGGTACTTTACATGAATGAAGACCTAGGTACATTGATGATGATACCTCTCTCAGTTCTTCTTAGAATGAAAAATGTTTCACACAAAAGTTGTAGAGAGTATCTAAAACACACATTTTGCTTTCAGCAACTTTATCTGAAAAACCTACCGTTTATGAGATAATGTGGAAAAACGTGTTAGAGCTAGAGAGGCCACAGATAACAATATAATAAGGAACATGCGCATTTCACGCTTGAAAACAAAAGTTACATACACACACTGAGAATATGTAATACTCATTGCTATTTCATGACGAGAATGGTTAGGCGAACGCGCGTCAATGTTATGTTTATACATAAATTACCTGTCTTTTGGTTTTTCATGACGCTATCAGGATGCTAAGTTTATATAAGCTGGGTGGTAGATGGATGAGTAGGATCAGGGAACATTGGTGGAATTATTTGGCAGGGGAAAGCCAAACGACTATGAGATAAACCTGTTCCAGTGACATTTATTCCAGCAAAATTTCGACGTGGACTGAACTGGGGAATCGTGCACGGAAAGGATGAGAAATGACAATTGCACGAGACAATTTTAGTACGAAAACATTCAGTGGGTACAGGGGGTAAAGCAGCCGGGGCGTGATTGTCCATCTAGCGCATAGTTTAACAATGAGTGGAGCTATTCCCTGTTTTCCTCTTGTCTTCATAGATTGGACAGGGACAGCTTTGCCTTTTCAACTTTACACTTATGTCGCTGTATGGACCGATTACAATAAAGCTTGTGAGTTACAGGATGCCTTAAGTGGACTCAGGCACTTGTCCCATGAGGGCTACATGACCACGATATAAAGCAATTTGAGATAAAGCTAAGGAACAGCTTTGGGAATTTTGTGCGCTGCACTGTGGAGTGCAGGCTTGCCAACTTTGTTTCTCATTACAGGCTACATTTCGAAACTTTTCAGACTTCCTCTGGCAGATATAGCATTACGTGATTCAGTATTTTAGGTGTTAGGCAAAATAATACACAGTTTGAGTAAGAGCATTTCTTAATTTACACTTATTCGATTAATATATTTAAAAGTAAACATTTTTACAAGATGTTATCGGAACTTTTTTGCACTTCGGGTCTGTAGTGCCATAATTACAGAATTTAACGTACCTATGGAGATTAGGCAGTGTAGGGAGGGTTCAATCTCACTAAGTAAGTCCCTGCCAAGCTCCTCATAAGCTGGGGATCTTCTTGACATATAATGGCCGCCCAGCCCGACGTGTAATGGCTGCAACTTGCCCAGTGGCTCAAATGGCGGCACGATGATGATGATGATGATGATGAGTTTGTGGTCCTTTGAAAGACACTCCCTCTATTGGAAGACATGGGGCGGAAGAAGTACTGTACATTACTGGTGATTGGTTCCTGTGACCTCCGCAAGATGGCTCTCCGAGGGGATGCGTGACTGCTGTAGTCGGCCATTTCCTTTACGTCCTTGCTAATGTTATCGCGGTTGTGTGTCTTAGCAAGAGGCACGGCGCCTTGTGCTGTTACTGCAGAGGACGGCGTTGGCTGGCAAGGGGGAAAGCTGGTTCTGTGACATTTGCATAACGTAACGTAAATGACTGAGAAACGTCTTCACAAACAACCAGCTGTAACCTCTGCCGCAAGAGTACATGATTACGTAATCTGAGGCGCTGAATTTTATTGGACGATCTCGGTTGCCGCCCGGTATAAGGCGTTGGTCTGCGGCAGCTGGCTTGTTGGGATTGTGGGTTCGAATTCTGCCGTGAGCACCTGTGCATGTAGCTTGTGAATGTTGTGTTAGTCAGCTAGAGGTCCTTGCGTCGGACTGATTTCTCGTCCAGAGGAGATGTACTGAGTTTGGTGTATCTGAGTGTGATCGTGAAGTGTCGATAATTTGGAGGCCCTGGCCCACTAGAGGGCTGTAGAGCTATGAAAAAGTGATTTTTATTTTGAGGTGACACATCCCTGTTGCGTTTTTAAATAATAATGAACGTTTCTATCAGCCAGCACAACATTGTCTGTAGGCATTCGAGCACCAAGCAATTAAGAAGCTTTCTCGGTTCTGTAAGAGTGACGTGTTATATTTTACCAAGACCTAAGGAGATTAAGCAAGTTAAACAAGCTTATCAGAACACTCAAAATAAATAACAAGCTATTCCTAATGTATAAGCAATTTTTCTACGTTTTGATGTTCCGACTGCAAATATATACACGTCGCTTCCCCAGAATTTTATATCTTATTGCTAACGTCATATCATTCCATTTATTACTTTTTAAAGTTTTATAAACCTCAAATTATGCATTTATGGCATTTTGTATTTTTGTACGCTGTATATATATTTTGGCTTGCAAAAGTTGGAATGTCAAGCCTGAAATATGTTTTTTACATATACTTCCTTTTGTATTCTTGTAGTTAGGCCTTGATAGTTAGGCATCTGTAGCCGAACATGTATCCTCCTTGGATATAATGTTGCGTCGACTGATTGCAATGTACCATTGCAATGTACTATTGCATATAAATTTTATTATAACATAAATTATATGAGTACACGAATTTTGTTGTTCCAATGAGGTTTTATTATTCATTGAGAAACCTGCAAATTTATCATCAATTCTATTTTAACATCGAATAAGCGGACTGCCTGAAGCGCAGAAAATTTTTTACCATTCGCCTTGCTGGTCAAGAAATATTTCGTCTTTTGTTTACTACAACCTCTATTGTATACACTACCCGTACTTACTTACTTACTCACTCCATGGAGCAGAGTCCTTCTTGAGAAGTTAACCGGTTTTCAGCTAGTCAAGAAATTCCCCGCATTTTATGGAACCCGAAATTTCATTACCGCATTCATAAGTGCTCGCCATCTGTCCCTATCCTGAGCCAGTCACTCCATACCCACACATCCCACTTCTTGAAGATCCACCTTAATATTATTCTCCCATCTACGCATGGTTCTCTCAAGCGGTATCTTTCCCTCAGGTTTCCCACCCAGAAACCTGTATACGCCTCTGTCCTCCCCCATAGGCACAACATGCTCCGTTCATCTAATTATGTACACATTTCCCGTGCAATAAACAAACACGGGTTATTTCCAACTCACAAAACTAGTTAATGTATAAAGGTTACTCCTACAGGACATCTTCGCTCTTCTGGGATGTTACAAGCGTAGACTGGTATTTAGTTACACAAATTTCGGAACAACCTATTGGTACCATCTTCGAGAGTCAGACTCTTCAGGTGGGACCGACAGGTTGTCCCGAAACGTCGGCAAAGAATTAACACTACAACCTGCCTGTACAACCTAAAAGGGCGCAGATCGCATTTAAGCCGTAGCGGAAATCTGAGTTTAAATGTGTTTCTCGGAGGCGTTTCAGCCAACACACGTAACCATTTACATAGAGTACATATTACATAATAGCTACATATTTGAAATGACAGCATTGATGGTAAATGGTAAGATATAAATTGAAGAGTATAATATATGTACTTGTAACTTAGAAAATACAAAAGGTAAAATATGTAGGAGGTTTGATTAGAAAACGTTAGCATTCAAACACCAAATCTTCCAAAAATATTCTAGTTGTAAGTACAGTGTATGGCCGAGTCGTTTATTCCATGTAATAACACTGTGTAGGACTGACCTTTGTATATGAACTAGAACAATAAGTTGGTAATAAATTGGTCTGTTCTTTACCGTATTCACAAGATTCATCCATTGGTCCTCATCCTTTGCCGCAGGATTCCAGCCTACTTCTTCACCCCATACGTGATCTCCACACTTTTGTGTTCGCTGCTAATTAATGCATACTACAGGACGACCAAAACCAGCTGGTGGAACTGTGCACAAACAGATATTAATAAATGTAAAGTTACATATTAGAATGAGAGGTCAAAAACAGAGTTGACCTGAAGAAGTCAGGAGGCGAAGTTTCTCATTGGAATGCGGTGGTGTGATCTAAGAACAAGAACAAGAACAAGGCGAAGAAGAAGGAGAAAGAGGAGGAGGAGGAGGAGGAGCGAAAGAAGAAGAAGGAGAAGAAGAAGTGACGGCGGCGGCTGCGGTGGAGGCAGCAGCAGCAGTAGCCGCTGCTGCTGCCAATTAATCCATATACGTTTGTGAATAATGCAACCAGAAAATATTCATTCTGGTAGTTTGTTAGTTAGTCATGTTTGTTCTATTTAAGAACGCCCAGCTTCTCAGACTCTGCTGAATTAAGGCTGATGTTGGTGAGTGTACAACGAAGATTGTTATATAACAGAATTATCATCTGCTAAGATTATGAAAACTTTCGTTCTAGTTGAACGAAAAATGGGTAGCTTTTGTGGAGCATTGGTGGGAAAATTCTAACAAGAGAAAAAACCATTAGTCGGGGAAAACCCTACTTCAGTGTCAGTTCTTCCACTCTAAACTTCTCACGCACTGCTTTGGGTTCGAACGGGGATTCCGTCCTAAGAAACCAACGAATAATCCTAAATAAAAAAAAATGGAAGGAATCAATCGTGGCCTATTTTAACTTAGTTTCCTTGCATTTTCCTGTAGACTTAATACCTGGTCTCAGAGCCCAAATTTAAAAGCAGAGCTTTCAAACAAGAGGCAGGACTACCAACAAACCCTGCCTGTAGAAGCCTGACTTTTTTACCGGATCCATTAGTAGTGGCTCTGAGCATTGAAATAAAATTCTGATATCAGGTAGATTGCTCTGTTTAAGTATGATTTGTGAGCCATTACAGGTGGCAGTGTTGTGAAGTATCATTTGCTGCGCCTGACATTGAGAGGCGAGCTTTTGTTACAGGCCTGGCTACTTCTGACGTAACTCTGACGTAGCTCTGTTAAAAATACTGTATTTTAAAGTATAACGTGTCTTTGTCATTTACAGCTTTTAGCCAAAATCATGTATTTTGTCAGAGGAGTGTAATTTACAGCGGTGGCAATTGTAAATGTCTTTAAATTTATACAACCCGTATTTTATCTAAGTAATACTGAAACTTCCAGTTCCTACCTGACGTAACTAATACCGCATTTGCATTTCAAAGGCCACTTTTTTTTAAGTAATTAGGGAAATAACAAGCGTCTGTTCTAAGAAGTGATAACGTTAATCGTAAATACACTGTGTGAGCAAAAGAGGAATTTTTAGATTTTTTATATGGTGTTATACTAAGTTATTCAAGGGATAATCGTCAAAGTAAAAACACCCATAAAATCAACATTTTAATCAAACCCGACTTATCTTGATCATAAATATCATGATCAAAGGACAGACGCGGAAGAGTAAGCAAGAAAAGGGACAGAGGATCTGAAATGTTCATAGAAGTTAAAGCGTAAGTAACATATAAAATACACATATTAATAATTGTAATGAAAGGTGTTTAATTACACATAGACTTGTACACAGCTTGAACTCGATGTAAATAAGAGTAGAAAACCAAATTGCACATTGCAAATTTGTGACAGGGTACACTCTTTGAACTTAAAACTGACTATGGAAGATAATAAATAAATTCCTACTCTAGGAAAGTTTGGAGGTAAAATTGTCATTTTTTTTTTCAAATACCACACCATAAGCTAAACGTCAGGATGAAGGCCAGGCATGCTTCTAAAACCATATTGTAAAGAACTCTTGAAAAGTTATGTGTCGGAGTAAAAGTATGGCTTTATGAATATTGTTTTTGATTTTTTGCCAGTAAAGCATCTTATGCAGCTTGTGCTTATCGTAAGGGAAATTGATGTACTGTGTATTGGTGGTAGGGGTAGCTGAGGTACTAGATTTGTTGTATTGTGTACTAGGTTTTGATGTACTGAGTAATGGG
>Ga0136643_10011126_pt1 | contig 13335 bp, 6 predicted proteins | sample TergutLab28metaG_FD_96883 | JGI IMG/M metagenome (GOLD analysis project Ga0136643, IMG submission 96883) | Labiotermes labralis P1 segment gut microbial communities from Petit-Saut dam, French Guiana - Lab288 P1 (version 3) (version 3) | ecosystem: Host-associated > Arthropoda: Insects >...
TGGTGCAGGGTCCTTCTTGAGAAGCTAACTGGTTGGCAGCTAGTCAAGAAATTCCCCGCATTTCACGGAACCCGAAGGTTCATTACCGCACTCACAAGCGTCCGCCACCTGTGTCTATCCTGGGCCAGCCCAATCCAGTCCACATACCCACATCCCACCTCCTGGAGATCCATCCTAATATTATCCACCCATCTACGCAAAGGTCTCCCCAATGGTCTCCTTCCCTCCGGTTTCCCCAGCAAGACCCTATGCACCCCCCTCTCCTCACCCATACGCGCCACATGCCCAGCCCATATTGTTTATACAAATACTTGTACAAAACCTTCTGAGAGTCAAAGGGTAATATTAACACTTATTTTTTACAAGTATTTTATGTGTACATATAATTTTACCATTAAAAATAATAGAAAATGTTAAAACTGTGTTGAAATTTTTAATTCGGGTGGAACAGAGAATGTTTCCCTGTAAATTCATACATGTGTGTTTCAAAAGTATCTGCACTACATCATTAATTTAATTACTTACCTTAATTATCATTAAGGGTACTCAATTTATTCAAATTTTCCATTACGAAATGGTCAAATATCCTTTCCTGCTCTACTAGACCCAGTTGTATGAAAGCGTTTCGGGGTCTAGGGTCTAAAATGATAAGAATTTTTAAATTTCCATTTTGACTGAAGTATTCGAAGAATTTAAGTCAGGAGTTGGACCAAACATAACCCTGATCATCATCATCATCATCGTATATCTTTCATGGAGTTGGGCCACTTGTTGACCCGTTCCGGTCTCACGTATCCAGAGGTCTCTTCAAAGGTCTACCATGATCCCTTCTGCCAGTTGGGGAGTAGTGTTTCAACATAACTCTGATGTTTTCCTAAAACTAACACGCTGATTTTTTTTTTTAATTTCACTTATGCTTATTTTGGTGGAGATGATGTGGGGGACAACAGCAGAACGAAGGTCTTAATAGATAAAAATGATACGAGTTGATCATATAGAAGAAGTTTTTCATAGTACTGAAGAGCCTGGAGTCGAATCTAATTCAGTTATGTGTAGCTTTATGCAACAGACGGTAACAGCATAATTAAAGTTTTTGACCCCTTAAGTTTTTCTTATGCTTGCCATCCAGTAGAGGCCGTTGTATGTTTAACTTGCCTCACTGTCAGTTGAATTACCCTGTCCTAGACCAATAGAGAGAAATGTATTATTATGAGAGACTGGTTGTACAGTAATTAGAACCATTGCGGCGTTTAGGTTGTAAAACGAGTCGGTCTTACATGTTTAGAATGCCTTTAGCCTTATATATTTCACTAAACCCTATTTTTAGAGCTCACTCTTGTGTTTTGACGGCAAATTTAAACATTTTTTTTTCATGTGTGAAGGTATTAGAACCACAAGTACTTCTGTCGATTTCTGATGCACGCATTCTGAAGATAAATGTTGGATATAAATTTGTGGTCAGCTATACGGTGAACAGTTCTGAGATTTACAATTTTGTGTTGTTTTTGAAAACTGTGTTCTGATTGTTGTGTGACGAACCTTCAAAATGTTCACTGAAAAGAACGGCGAGTAAATAATGTCCAACTTTTAAAGAAGTAAGTGTAATTCAGGGTTAACTAAGAATATTGTCTGTGTCAGTACTTCGTAATTCAAATATCGTGATTTGAAGACCGTAATTGAACAAAATGAAACAGCCCGAGATATTTCACATTTTATCCCGAAAGACATGTATAAAAAATATCACATACCTCTCTTTCATTACGTGGATACATAATATTTCAAATTAAGATCCGAGTAATATTTCATTAGCTAAAATTAGTTTGCCTTTAAAAAAATTCTACACTAGGCGATTTTGGTTCTAAAAAATAACTTATTATTGACATGGCCGTGAAATTTTTTGAAGCAAATTATTCGAATTTATATGACTAAAGGAAAAGTAACCGTGGTGTACTGCATTACAGGGATTAGACTAATTTTTTGTTTGTTCGCAGCGAAAAGTGCATTAATATGCCAGTTTTCTTCTTTGTATCCGTCCGCCTATCAGCCCCTAACATTTCGATAACTGCTGACCCAATTTTCGTTGAATTTGGTAATGGGGAGTTTCAAAATTTGTTATATATTATAGTGTTGACTAAAATTTGGCAACAGTAATAGATATTTAGCATGAAGACCTTCGACCTGGAAATTTTTCGAAGTGAAAAATATTTGGAAACAATGTTGTACAGAAAATTTAAAATAAATTAGTCCCTGTGCATAACATGAAGGCAGATGGCAGAGTGCAGTTACAGATCTACTCACTCTTAACCCCGGCGCCAGATGGAGGTGGGTGGTCGGCTTCAGGCGCTGACAAATCAACCCCCCACCCGCCAAAGCCACCGGTAACCATTAGGAGGCTAGGGGGGACTGCAGAGCTGGTCTGGAGGCGTGAGTGAGAGGAAAAATTGTCAGGAATCGATCCATGGTTTTACGGGTGTTGAGTCTGCATACTAGTCACTATACCGACTGTGCTGTCCCGGCTGCCTCTCGTAGAGAAACAGTAGGCATTTCTTCTTATGCTAGATAACACTTTTTAGTACGTTCTGCGTGTTTCGAGACACTTAAACAACACTGAGCTAAAACACCAAAACCGTTACGCCGTATCATGGATATACATACACCTAATAACATGTTCTTGCATGCATCACAGTACCTACTGTTTTACTGTCGGTCTTGCGCGGACTGTAATAGGGTTTGCCCCTGCACGCAATCCAATGGGTCAAAATCCACCTCACTTCGATCAATACCGAGAGCAGTCCCGCCCAAACCTGAACCTGGGTGTGGTAGACCATGGCAGTCCTCCTTCCCGGTCCCTGCCACGAAGAGTGTCTGTCAGTCGGCTTGCAGCGCAGATGCTAACATTAAATTACCACCACAGTGGATCGTGACCTTCCCGTGCCTAAAATGGTTCAGAGCTATTCGTCTTTCTTCTGTCTTTCTTTGTTTTCTGCTTCCTTTCTTACATCCGTGTTTCATAATTTCGTTCCTCCTTTCTTTTTAGGGCGTACGCAAAATTGAGAAACACGACTATTAGCTTCGTCATGTCTGTCCGTCCATCCGTTCGCATGGAACAACTCGTATCCCACTGGACGGATTTTCATAACATTGGAAATTTGAACATTTTTCGAAAAATAATCTGTCGAGATAATAAAAGTTTGTTTGTAATCTAAAACGAATAACGGGTACTTTACATGAATACATGTGTACATTTATGATAACATCTCGCTGAATTCTTCTTAGAACGAGACGCGATGCAGACAAAAGTCGTAAAAAAAAAATCAAAACACGCAGTTCATGTTCAATATTTTTTTTCCCCGAAAACCGTGCCGTTTATCAGATAATGTGAAAAAATACTGTAGAGCCAGACAGGCCACAAGGCATATGCGCTTTGCACGCTGCGTAACTAAGGCGATACACACACACCCAGAATATGTATTGCTTATTGTTTTCCACGGCAACAATGGTTACGTGTACGCGCCTTAGTGTTGCTTCCCAGGTACATAGCCTGCCTTATAACATATCAGTTTGAGAAACATTTAGATGTAACGTGCCATGTTACCTTCTCGAAAGAATGAACAGCCGGTGATACAAGGGGTTCTCGCGGCGGTGCCCATGAAGATTTCTGCTGTCTGGGATGTGCTTCCGTGTAGGCTGTAGAGAGTGTGCTGCCATTTCAGAATTGTTTCCTCGGTCATAAAAATAAATGAGACAGTAACATTCCTCCGAAACATTCGTATAATCCTATCAAACCCTTACGCTTGTTTCGAGCCTTAGTTAAGAGCTGAATACCATGGTTTACTGTTATTATGACTGCGAAGGAAGAATGGAATCACTGAGGTCAATCAAACTGTACGACAAGGTCGAGGACTCATACTTTTATTAATACGTACGTACGTTTAGATCGAAACGTAGGACATCAGTTAGCTTGGCGTGTCTGTCCGCCTTTTGCTCATCAACTATCCTTCTTGCATCGATCGTAGCGCGGTGGTGGTTGGCATGTCTCTGAATCCAGTTGGCCTCTGGGTCGATAACTGACAGATACTAGCTGTTCTACCCGCAGTTTCTCTATTCCTCCGCAGTTCCTCCAGGCACATGACTGCTTCAGGTAATCGTCAAATTACCGTACGTCGGTGCATCTAATGAAGAATGAAAATTGTGGTTTACTGAGCCATGAATAAACTCTACAGACCAGATATACATCTTTATCCGTTTTTATACATATATGTAAAGAATCCAAACAACGCGATGCTTGAAAAAGATGTATGAATATTTGATATATTTATATTGGCCTGTTTTGTAATGTAAACGCCACAAGTCAAACAATGGCCTTTTGTGAGCTCCAGATGTCCAAAAATAATTCAACCAAAGCCAGATCTCAGGCTCCCGCCACGGTGTAGATTAGGGCTTCGCTCTTCTGAGTTGTTACGCAGCGTATGTTTGTTGTTGTTTACCGAAGTTTCAGAATAACCTATCGGTTCTATCTTCAAGAGCCAAGCAGTCATTGATGAGACCGACAAGCTGTCCCGAAAAGTGAGTAAACAACTATCAACATATGTTGCGTAACAACGCAGAAGAGCAAAGACCTGGTGTGGCTTAAGAGTAGAGAGCGCTTTGTCAGAGGGGTTCGTGTCACAGCTTAACTATAACAGTTTAACTATTTGTGCGCATGTGATACAGGGGTTATCTTCTGCAAGAAATACGCAAAATGAATCTACGCAGTTCACACAGCAACAAGTGCTCTATTTATTAATTTTGTTAAAAGTTTTAAAATTTACATTAAAATACACAATAATATCTCTCCTACATGTTTCGGTCTTTAATGACCATCCTCAGAGAGCTTTATCTGTACCTAACTAAAGTTATATTTATGTTAAAACACTCGGTAAAATTACGTCCTTATATATATTAGGTGATGTGGCAGCATGTCGTAGAGCGGCATGTTGGTGTGTGAACTGCGTAGATTTCAAAATGCACGGTGCAACGATAAAAAAAAACGCAAAATGAATTTTCGCAGTTTTGAGCGATGAGGAGCGAAAACTGTGAAACGGGGCCGGAAGGCGCAGTGCCACCAGACCCGCTTCAGCAGCTGTCAGTGGCTGTGGCTGTCACGTGCCGACCCAAGAAACTGAAGTTCCTGCCCATTCCCGAAGAACTGCCGCTGTTGGTCAGCAGCATGCAGGACTCGGATCACACTGATGAGGAGGAGGATGATGATGAAGTGTCTGCAGCCCTCACCAGCACTCCAGACACCGACATCAGCAGCGAGGTATGACGATCGCAATAAGGAAAAGCCTAGCTCTCTGACTCCTTAGGGCAGAGTCCTGCCTGAAAAGCTGCTCAGGGAACCTTCCGTCCTTTCCGAAACCCGAAGTTTCGTTACTGTCTTCACAGCTGCATGCTATTGAGCCTATTCTGAGCCACATTAACCCAATCACAGACTCCCACCCTATCTGTGCAAGCAAGAAATTCACGTTGCAAACGACATGAAGGCACGTGGGAGAACGAGTTTGTAGTTCCGCTATTCCCAGTCTTGGCAATAATTAGAGGCGACTGGTCAGCTTCACGCCCCGGTCGCTTTGCTGCCGATGAAAGAGTCGCTGTACCCATTCAATATGAGGCTGGGTGGGCCCGGAACGAGTCTGAATTCTTCACAAAAAAAAATCTCTTGCTCTCTCGTGAGTCGAACTGCGAAATCCTCCTTTTTAAAAGTCTATTTTAACGTTATTCTTGTATTTATTATTAGGCCTTAAAATTATTTTTTTCCTAATATCATGTAATAGACCGTGACCGAAGCGGATCTTGGAATTAAGGAAATTAGTTTCTTATTTATTAGGTAGTCTGTCTTGCGACAGGTCCATATTGTCTTCCAAAGCGAATTCTCCAGTGTTTGATCTGGTGCTTTCTGTATTCAGCTCCTGTATCTTGTGTTTTTCTCAAGGTCATCCAGTAGCTGCTTATGTATTGTTTCTCTTCTTCCCGTCCCTTCAATCTTTCCTTCAATAACGTGTTCTAGAAGGCAGTTCCCACGCAACGTGTGACAGATTTAGGTTATTTTCTTTCCTTCATTGTGTATAGTATGTTCAATTCTTCCTTACCTCTATATAACACTTCTTCATTGTTCACGTGATCGGTCCATTTGTTCACAATACTACTCCAGCACCACTTTTTAAAACTTCAAGATATTTCTGACCTATTTTCCGACGTGTCAAATTTCAGCACCTTAAAGAGCTATGCTCCAAGTGTAACTTTTCGTTAGTTCCTCAAATTTAAGTCCAATTTGCTTTCGGAAAAAGTCTTCTTCTTGTTGCACGACAATCCTATACCGGATTTAAATTAGTTCGTAAGTGTACAAAAGTGGCAATTCCCCCTTCTGACTTTTACATCTGGTTAGTCGATTTAAGGACTGAGGTTTTCCAGGGCTTAAACGGTTTACTAATGTGGATTTCAAGAGTAAGATATTAGTATGAGAGAGAGAGAGAGAGAGAGAAAATTGGTACTGGTAAGAGGGTGGAAGTTCGGATTTTAAATTAATTGAATTGTCGTTACCAGTGGTAAAATGAAATAACAGCAACATTGTGCTAAGGCCGTGATTTCTGCGTCGTTGGTATTTGTGTGGGAGAACAGGGAAACCCATGGAATAGTACAGAAGCGAAGAGCTTGTCCACAATATAACACGCATGCGCACTGTGAACAGACACATTTTCTTAGTATTTTGTGTTCCAAAGTACGAGACAATCATTGTCATGTACACAGTTTTTAGCGTCGTTAAGCCAAGAAATATGGAAACCAGTTTTCATTAAAGTGCGTGGGCTATGGTGACTGTAACATCCTGAGTGACGTAAGAAAGTTACTTATGCTTGTTTTTCTCTTCGCCAGGCAATAACAGATGAAATGTGTGTTTGTAATTGATCCACCCACGAGGGGCATCTCCTTCCTGTCCACACAATTAAAAACTCTTCCGGCTAGCTCTTGTTCTCTTTCGCTCTGGTTAATTTCTAAATAGACATCTCTAACTTCAGCAGTAAATACTTTATTCTTCGGTAGCAGAAATACAGTCTGAAAATTGGAAGCAAAATTATAGCGAAAATACCAGAAGCAGGTCTAGAAGAATAGAATACATTGGGGTAGTGTTTGGGTTCGAGCCCTTCCGGACCCGCTGCACCTAGGCCTTAATTGCAGGCCCTCTGTGCCCCATATTTTGTACTAAATTAAAGGAGCCCTGTTCCTTTAGCAAGGTTCCAGGTGGCCCCCGTACCTAGTTTCAGAAGCAGGTCTAACTGAATACTTTGTTAGCTTTAGGTTCTCGGGGCTGTGACAGTGACAGTGCCTTTCTTACGAGATCAGTCGTCATTTAGCTTGGCAGATACATACCAACGTTTCGATGGACCGTACTGCCTTCAACTTCAGGTCAAAGGAAGTAAAAGAGTTCTTGTAAATTAATTGAAGTTAATGGGTTACAACACATTCTTATGACCGCTGTCAAGTACTTAGTAAAACCCTCTAAGAACACAGCCTAACCTATAATTTTTTTCTGCCTGTATAGTTAGTAGCAGTCCCGTTTTGTATTCGAGGGTTCTTCAGTTAAAGGCTGGACCCAGAACCTTTGCTTTTATTTTTCCCCCTAGTAGCTCCCGGAAAAGTCCCTGAAAATATTTCAAATTACGCCACTGTCATCTTCTAGCACGTCTGTTGCACTTGCTATTATTACGTTCTACATAACTCTTGCCTATATAGCAGTTTAATGCTTTCCAAATGTCTATCACCACACGTCACTTCGGCGTCGAAAAGCAAATGACGCTATTTGCACTTCCGCAGCATAAATTTAAGTCCGCAGTTCCGCCATATTGTTCTTACTGGTTTCATAAAATTAAAAGGTTTGGCTTCAGGGTGTCCTTGAATGATGTAATGTGCATTTCAAGTTCAGTGAAAATAGATCAACTGCTTCAAAAGTAGCACATGCATGCACATGCGCACACATTTACACTGACAGCATGACGGTCCCGAAAATTGCTACTGGACTTTAAGAAGAAATGTAGCTAATGCCATGACATGTTTTGTGAAAACGGATTCTACTAATTAAAGCAGTTTATAATATTTAGCCATATTTTTTGTCAAGAAGGACTCTCTTCTGTACAGAATTTTCTACATGAACTAACCTCAAGCAGTCAGAGGACGCATTGCACGGTACATACATACGGCAGGACAAAAGGTTAAGCCGGTGGCGACCAGGAACCGGGGCCTTCCACATTTCTGATCGACTCTCCACCCTACCGTCGGCACTTCGCTCTAAGCGACCAGTCGGGCTGCTAGATAATGTACCTCACAAACTAAATATCCTTCCTCCTTCTTTGTCTTATTTATCCAAATACGTTTCGGGCCATTATGACCAATAACAAAAGTAAGATTTATACTTTCATTTTGTTCGTGAGCGTAGTTTTTAAAACGGATCGCAGTCGGCTCTTCTCAAGTCCATCACGATTAGTAATTCACGGCTGCGCTTGCGTTGCTTGCGTTCAGCATAAAATTCATAACGACTAGAGGATTTGACGTAAAAGTTGAACAAAGATAAAGGAGGAAGGAAAGGAGGGGAGAAAAAGGGCAAGAGAGATGGGAATAGATAATTAAATTTTAAATTCTCGATTTCATTACACAAACTTTCAACACACATGCCTCAACGTCAGTGAACATGTAAATACGTAGGCTTAAATAATTTTCCACTCGCATTACATACAGCAGATCACAAAACATCAAGAAATCTTTTATTCCAATTCGTATAATGGATCAGGTAAGGGGGCCCAACAGTGTGAGAACTTTTTTTTTTTTTCGAAAATAATCTGTGAAAGCAACAAGTGACGCAATGAAGGCGTTAGACAAAAAATAACCGTGCTACTCGTATGTCCTGAAGTAGATTATATAATTTGGGTATTTATTTTGTGGAAATAAGTAACACCATGAAAATTCTGTTCACAAAATCCGTTTTCTAATTTGATCCCCGGACCTTCATTATGCGAACCAAGTTCTGTTTCGTGGAGAGTTTCGTAACAAGTGGGCTACAAAGAACTGCTGACTTGGGGTTCGATCATCTGAACATTGCGTGCAGCGACACAGCTGTTCCCTTGCTGCAGCGCTTTATATCAGTCCGACACATTCGCTGTGTATCGATCTGTTGTACATATATTCATAGTTTTTGTGTGTTTGTATAGTGATCTTTGTTGCTTTGGGCCAGCAGCTGGACGCTGCCAATAAACTGCCATACTATCTTTTCAACACACATAAACTCTAGAGGCTATTCTTAGCCTGCTTCTGGCACCTGAAGTTTCCACATGCAGCCATTTACTCTAGATTAATGTTACATATTATCGACCACGTTAACATGTTACCTTGAAAGGATCGTAAACTTTTAGAATACGAAAGGTGGTACATTTGCCCCTATGCTTTCCATGCAGTATAGCTTTATTCATTCTTAACCTAAGCAGTAGGTGATTGGTCATCTTCGCGCCTTGGCCGCTGAACTACCGGGTGTAAGAGACCTGTATCTCCGTTGAATAGGAGGTTGGATGGTCCCCAGGGAAAATGTGAACGTTCGGAGAAGAAAGGAAGCTCTTGCGTTTGCTGGGAACCGAATTCATCCAGCCATGAGCCTAGTCGCAGTGCTGCACCATCACAGCTCCTATACAAATGGTGAGAGAATAGTAAAGGAAGTTCTTTCACTAGATAGCGCTATAGGGCGGTGACTCTCCTCTTCAACGGCAAAGACGGTTGCAGCTTGAAGATTATCAGTCTCTTCCAATCAAATTAAAGTCTCGACGTGCAAATGTGTAGCGAGGCATTTGGCACAGTGTTAACTTGTTACCTTTTGCACGTGGCCTGCATGACTCAGCCAACACAGAATGTGCTTGCGGAGACAGAAGGAACCCATTGTCAGCGTTAAAACAGCTGGTGATCTATCAATATTAGACATCCACATGTGTCAGTCTAGACCAACTTGCTGATACGCAAGGCATTTGGCACTGCTGTGTTAGATTAGTAAGTCGTTAGAAGAAATGTTTCAAACGCTGACATTGTTTAGAGTCATATGAGGTGTGCTCGTGGTCGATCAATGTGACATGCAGAGACAAATCGACGGCGGTCGTGACCTATTTCAAGTATGCACTTCTTATTTCAATCTCCTAGACTTTAGGGATCAGATGGGAGAATAATATTAAAATGGATTTTCAAGAAGTGGGATGGAGGGAGCATGCATTGGATTGATCTGGCTCAGAATAAGGACAGGTTGCGGGCTTTTGTGAATGCGGTAATGAACCTTCGTGTTGCATAGAATGTGAGAAAATTTTTTACTAGCTGAGAACCTGTTAGCTTCTGAAGAAGGACTGCTCCATGGAGTGAGTTAGTTATCTACACGATCATCCTTCGTAACTTTGTTGTCCCGACGCGCTCAATCTGGTAGGTGATCCTCTTCCGAGAAACGGGTGTGGTTCACCGAATCACATATAGTTTTAACTATTGTCTTTTCACTTATGTTTTATTTATTCATTTTATTCTTGATATAAAATAATGTAGCACTATATCCAGTTAAACAACTAGATCATTTCTAGGAAAATGACATAGCCACTTTTCTGTACTCCTACCTACACCACACTCGTACGCGACTGACTTCCTTGCTGTACTGCTAGCGTCCGTTATCAGCTCCTAACGTTTTCTCATTTAAATCTCCCCCCTCCTTCCTAACGCCAACGGTCCCGAATATACGCTGACAGAGTAATTTACAATGCTTGCCATGAACCGTCCGTAACTGAAGCCAGCAATCCTAAGAAACAACTATACTAAAAATGATCGGCTACAGCTAGTCAGTTAAGTAATTAGTGAGTAAGTTAATTAGCTGGACTTATGGCTAAGTTTAATGTTAGTCATCCCGATGTGTTTATCTATACATATATAGTACAACGTATCAGTCAAACACAACAGTTTGTTGTGTTTGGCTGATACGTTGTGCTATGTATGCTTAGGGCTAAGGTTTAAGTCTTACGAAAGCATCAGAATTGGTATTAGCGAAAAAAAAAAGTTTTTTTAAACATGACCCATAACCAAGAGGTTCATAAACTGTACATATTACCTGACAACTTCTACTCCACCTCTGAGCTTTCGTGGTCCGTTCTAAGGTGAACCGTTTACCTTTAACTGTACCTCTTACTTCACATCAAGAAGTATGATAAGGCTGGAACATACAGGACGCACAGGGGAGGTGAGAAAGGATACCAGTTTTGTTTCTAAAACTTGATAGAAATGGACAGCCTAGGAGACTTTGTTTCGATGAGAGGGTAATACCGCAACAGAGGGGAAGGTCCGGATTGAATCGACTAAGGTTATAGTTCAGTGATGGAATTTTGTAAAGATGTGTCATGTAGGAGCAGGGGTTTCTTGAATAGCTAAGTGACTTGAGAGTTCTAAAGCTTTATAACTTGAAACAATGCGCTATTAAGCAAAATGAACTATCTAAGGACAGAGTCCGATGGCGGAATTGGAGGTAGGGATTACGGGCCGTCTTGTTCTGCAGCAACACGGGATTTCTTGAGTAGGTTATTTCGCACCTTTTATCGGTTGAGAAGGTGGAGGTAGGTTCTTGGGGAAGCAGTTCATTTGACAAAAACTTCTGTGATCCCCAAGTGTTGAAACATAATTGTGTGCAGGTTCTTACATTAGCCGAGCAGACAAGCCGGTTTTGCAACTCCCTAGCTTATCGTAGGTGCATGCACAGCTCTGTAATTACTCCATCTGATCCATACAACATTAAATTCCTTTCGCATCCATTCTGCAGTGCGGAGAAATACAGTAATTCCTTTTTTTTTCCCTTCGCAGAACTAGTTTATCATCAGACCCAAAAAGACCTGGGAACGATGTTTTTGTTACGCATTATATACACACAGCGGCTGCTTTGTGTTTTGTCAACCCATTGGCATAGCAACAGAACTGGCAGTGGCACCAAAAGTGCAGCGCCATAATACGCTAGGACTCGGTTGCCTCGTCTGGCAGCGATTGATCCGTCAGCTCCTCGTGTTAGGCTTAACAAAGGAACTGGGTGCGTGGGTGATGAGTTATAGCTACAAAAATAAATCAAAAAGAATAGTTCACTATTAGTTTATACCTTACGCACTGAAGTTGATATTGTTTATGTATATTTAAGGCCACACAATATGCTGTACAACTTTGTAAAATCGACACCAATATACCGGCAATAAAAAATTGTTTTAATAACTTTAATTTAAGATGCGCTCTAAATTTTTTTTTCCAAAGTACCGTCTAAACACAACAATTGAATATCAGTTGTAGTTTTACAACTGGTTAATCAGGCTACATGTTTCGGCCATTTTTATCCGGTCATCATCAGGTCTACAGAATAATATTGTTTTATTTTGGATCTTATATACGGCTGGTGATGTGATAGGGACCTTAATATTTGCGTAATTTGGAATAATCTTTTTTATAAGACACTGTATTTTTAAAGAAAATAACGGCTTTATATTTTAGTACCTCAGTACACAATATTATTCTGTAGGCATGATGATGGCCGGATAAAACGGCCGAAACATGTAGCCTGATTAACCAGTTGTAAAACTACAACTGATATTCAATTGTTGTGTATAGACGGTACTTTGCAATACAATTTATTACACATGCAAAACGGGATGGCGTCTTTCAAATTTAAGAGGCGTTCACTTTGAAGTATTACGTAACAAGTCTGCTTTGGGATTTTAAGGAGATGATAAATGTAAGTTGCACGCCATGAAATCGCGTGTGTTGGTCTGTACGTACAGCTCAACGAATTCTTCACATCAATAGTGGACTTGGGTGATTAGTTCTAAAGTTACGGTTAAAATTTGCACCTCCCATTTCAATAGAACTCCATTTAGTGGTGTCTTTAGCTTGACAAATGCAGAACTGTGTCTGTCAAAAATATTGCTGGAAAGACGATAGCGACAGGTGGAAAATAAGCGGTAGCTGTTGTGACAGTACTGCAGACAAAGAGGCAGCGTTTCGAAGTTGAACCGCTCAACCTTACACACCAGTTACATTAGGGATCTCATTCGACCTGACTTTTCTACCACAGTCCCGGTTTTATGAATTTTAAAGAGTTCTATTATATTCCTGTTTTTGTTGTTGTTTTGCTAATAAGGCCCCATGTAGAGATCTCTACACCACGTGCGCGTGCATGCTTATAGTAAGATCTTAAGTTCCCCTAAGACAACCTGAAGATGGCCAGTACAGGCCGAAACATGTAGTTGTCCATTATATAGTCATTAA
>Ga0136643_10011127_pt1 | contig 13335 bp, 6 predicted proteins | sample TergutLab28metaG_FD_96883 | JGI IMG/M metagenome (GOLD analysis project Ga0136643, IMG submission 96883) | Labiotermes labralis P1 segment gut microbial communities from Petit-Saut dam, French Guiana - Lab288 P1 (version 3) (version 3) | ecosystem: Host-associated > Arthropoda: Insects >...
TAATTTGGGTTATATGCTTTATATGGATCTGAGAACAAACAGCGATTATTTCCCTATACAACATTAACTGACTGGTTTTTATAACCGAGACGGAGTGTGTTTACTGCGCGGTACGGACTGGGTCTTTAAACACACGTAAATCAAGACGATCAATCTCCATCTCGCATAGGCTAATGAGCGATTTGAATAGTCCTCCACAGGACGCTTTTAATTCAAGCAACTATCAGGTCCCTGTGCCAGGCTTGTCTTGGTGTGCAATGGCACATCGCGCGAGTAACCGACTTTGGAGTACAAGCATTTACGTAACGAGGGAACGTTAAATACAAACCTGCCGTCATTCAACATCCCCAGGGCCTGGGCCAGCTTGTGCGACTAATACCAAGCCAGTCTGAATATTTTGGTGTTGTTTATTAGTTTTAAAGACCTTCGGCGAGTCTCAGTCGATTGATTTTTTAACAACTCCATTTAATTACGACTGTCAACAATTTGGTATCTCACTGCTCAAATTGGTGGCGCTGCTAGAACAATCAGCGGAAGGTCAAGAGTTAATTAAGTATAAATTTGGAACACTAAACACCTGCCAGTGTTAATCCGCGTGCTCAGAGCGATTACAGCACGCCATATGTGCTGCTGCCGGTGCACAAAGGGCACTGCACAAATTACTGTCAGCCGACGAATCGTCAACTGTACTGCTGGTGACGTTAACTGCTGTCCTAACATGACAGGTACGGGAAGATAATGGGCATCTGCAGTTAGGCTATTGTGAGGTAAATCAGAGACATTTCTTTATACGGCAAACAAACACAACGGGGAAAGTAACAGAAAAAGAAGCCCCAATCATAAGTCAATTTTGGCACTTATATTGTGTCAGAGGAACTGTGTGTTTCGGCATACTTATGTTTATAAAGATGTACCGAGAAGTTTGCTGTGCAGAACACCGCAGAATTCTTGGGTAAGAATGAGAGCTGGGCCTTAATACCGACTGTTACACCCAGCATGGCAGCTGGACCTATCGAGTTACAGCGCTGCTGTACGCGATTGGTGTAATTTGGGCCAGCCTTCATCTGAAGACATTTAGGGTGCTTTTTGCCACTTATGGCGACAGGCAGAACAGTCCACTGTGTAGCGGCGCCCAAAGTCAAGTTGAACGTCTCCACTGGTTCAGCGTCTGGTGCGATGTACTATTTTTTGTGGACGGCGCCTATCCGGCACACTTAGCGACGCAGCTAACGTCTGATGACTTAAAAATCCAATTAAAAGTTACGTAATTTCCAAACGCTTTGCTGTGGAATTCAAAACAAACACCACATACACAATCACGCCTAGAGTTCGCGGTAATAGCTTATACAGCCTCAGAATGCTGAAGTAAAATACAGAACTGTGTCGCTGTACAGGCTTTGGATAAATCTTACGCAAACACAGATAGTACTCAAGTCATTAAACGTTCAACGCCCAGTGCTTACTTTACGTACCACCAGTTTAACCTTCAAATATTCTACGTTCTGCCAACACAGTGTATTTATGTGTTCTGTACCGATCTCAGAACATTCAGCGATTATTTCCCTATAGCGAACTCAAGAGAGCGAGAAGATACAAAAAAAAAAAAACTGCAACAGAAAGCACTAACTGCCCTCTCTACAGAACTTGTTATGAACCTGCCGTAAGACAGACTAGAATACTTTTCTTTCATAGCCCAGACGAAATGAGTTTGCTGTGCGGTTCGAATTGGATCTGTAGATGTAGCTCAGGCTAATCCTGGTCTTCACACAGTGCGTCTCTATTCGTGCCACTGTGTCCACTGTCAGATGTGTGACATCTACGTGAACATACTTCATGTCTGCTGGCACATCATGCACATGTACACCGACGTTTCGGAGAACCTGCTCCCTAAATCTTCAGTGCAAAAAGGTCACAATTTGAAGGCAACTTTCGGTCAAACTACACGGCGTCACATCGCACAACATTGCCTACTGGTCCCGTAGCATGAAGAGTCACTAAAATGTCTGCTCTCTTCTGGCTTCGGGCGGCCCAAATCTGCCTCCAGATACTAATTTTCCGGCTTAAAGCCTTCAAGAAGAAATTAACTAAAGTACAGCAGATGTTGCCTTCTCCTGTGTTTACGGTTCGCACCAGTAGGCCTACTGTCTGTGAACCCCCCCAACCCTAATAAATATGAAAATATTTTGCTTCTATGGGCATTCACGTTAAGTACAGATTATCCAAGCACTGATTCATGGTTTATTTAACGACGCTGTCAGTAGCTCCGCCTACATAACCGTGAATGAAAACGATGATTAGCGAGCAGTACGATGGACAGGCTGACAGGTACTGTGCCAGCGTTGGTCTAGACGGTATGAGGCAACCAACGCGAAGCCTGTGAATATAGGTTTCCCAATAGAGATTTAAAGCCGGGTGCTCCGAAATACGAATCAGGAATGCCATCCACTGGACTGAAACGTTCTGATCTATAGACCTCAACTACTTTGTAACGTAATTCACAGCACTGCGATGTTACACTGATTGCTGCTACGCCGATTTACAAGGCTACAGTCACCCTTCTCCAAGCAATCAACTACAACAACAAAACGCACTCTCTGCCGCGCCGGTTTAATCCCAGGCCCGTACATGTGAGGTCTGCAGTATACGAAGTGGCACTAGTGGCAGAATATGTTCCTGAGAACATCTCGGTTTTCCCTTCTGATTATCTTTCCCCCAGTGCTTCATACTCGTGCCTCTGACCACCCAGTTCATACAATCGTAAACACTGACAGCGTCGTTAAATAAAAACAATTCACACCGTCAACAAGACAGGTAATTCTTCTCGGAAGACACACGACAGCTCCTTCTGTATGTGCCCGCTATAACAATTATCTTACTGCAAGTGCAGCACAATACAGCCAACATCAGTTCCAACATCAGAGAAGTCAATCCGCCACTCCTTTGCGTTTCGACACACCAGTCATTTGCCGGTAAAGCATGTGCAGTGCCAATGGTGTGTGAATGTTTTAAATGTGTTTACTTCAGCGACGTGATGTGGTTCATGTTCAGTCAGCGTCTGTTCAGTGACACAATGGGTGGAGAGAAACTAATCTGCTGTCGTCGTAAGAATCAAACCACAGTCAGACATGCCACGAACACAAGACACAAAGGTACAGCGTCGCCTGTTGTTCTGAGTGACCGTGACAGAAGGGAGCTGTTGATATCAAGGTGAGTGACATGAGGAAGGAGACACGTGCACAAGGAGCTTCCCGATTTCGATGCCATGAAATCGTGGATCGGAAGGGCGGGGCGTGTGGGACGTATGGAATGTGTCAGTTGGAAGATCGAGGTGTAGACACAACGATACTAACATGGATCTTGCAACAACGGGATACGAAGGTGGCTGAGGATACAAACAAATGGACAGTTTATTGTTACTCGGTAACGGAACTTCGGGTTCCACAAAAAGTGGTGCAGTTCTTGTCTAGCTGAGCAACTAACTACTGGCTTCTCGCCAAGCACTGCTCCCACTGTCAGTACAATCCGGCTGAGTCGGACCTACTGCCTGCTCTTGTTCTTAATACATCGGACCATGTGCAGTCTGGCGGGAAGCCACCGACGTTTCGGATGAATCAAGCGCAAGTCCACCGAACTGCAACGCGTCACATCCCAAATGACGCAACTGACAATCCACCATGGCAACCTCATTTCTGGGTTATGATGTCAAGTGGTCTTCGGGAAAACAGTACACTGCCACGACACCTCAGCACCATCTACAATCCCACAAGGCGCCATAACCCGACAGACAGTCTGCACGAACCCAAACAAAGCTTCGGACCAACTGTGCCTTACACGCTGCTGGAATACTGTACAGACCTCACACAATTTTTTAATTTCCCTCATCAGCAACACAAACGTGGATACAATGTGAACTTCTGAGGTGGAAGAGTAAAGCTCACTTAAGGTAGGCTCCTCTGATCTGTCAGTGCTTGACGCTGATAATCAGCATAAAATAAATGTATCGTGCGTGCCAAACGGTCCTTTATTACGAAATAAAGTTCCGTTCACAGCACATATAAAGTCGGCAGCAACGCTGAAGACCACGCGGGACTTACAGCATTCTACAACATGTCCCGAAAGTCGCTGCAACTAACTGCACAAAGGGCTGGGGCAATGCAGCAGTGATGATGCGTGTGTTCCTTAGCCCAGAGCTGCTCTGAGCACCACCACTCTCGCGGTCTCACCGTTCTGCACTTAGCATCCAGCTCTGCTCCTCTCTGTGACCGCCCACAGCACACGCACGAACAACACTTGGTGAAACTTTATACTACGTGTGTTGTTAGCCGGAAAGGGATGGAGACGAGATTAGGAGCCAGTGGGCAATCCTTCATTGCAACTGACTGACGTCGAGCGCCGTGAAGCTGCCAAATCATCGCGCACCTCAACATCACGTGGCCGTCAGTTGGCGGTGCGCCGTAACAACGCTCCAGTTAGCCCCACCGTCAACACTAGCCTGTGGTGCAATTTCAGGAACTGTTCTAACATTTCTTCTCGTATCAATTAAAATGCCGATTATCCTTTATTTTGTTTCTGTTTGTTACTGTCACTTACACAGAGTCGACCATCTGGATGGACGAAACATTGTGGGGTGTGTAGCATGCATGCATGGAAGAGAAGCGAAATGCATACGAACTTTTGGTTTCCAAAACCGTAGGGAAGAGATCACTTGAAGCAAAAAGTGCAAATACGGGAATTCCAAGAAAGAGTGTGTGTGTGTGTGTGCGTGCGTGTGTATGTGGATTGGACTCAAATGTCTAACAACAGACACCAGTGACAGGCAGCTTTGAGGTTCAACAGAGGGACGGGAATTTGACGACATGACACAGTGTCGCTGCGTATTTCCCGGCGTTTCGAAGGAATGAATGTATTCCCCTCATCTGCAAGGACCGAACGGTGCCCTGCACTGTACTGGATCGCTTGCCATGAAGATGAACGCACTATTAACCTTCCAAACGTCTGGAAACACCAACCCAACGACACAGCGGCACACCCCAGACAACACCGCAGTGACAACGCCACATCTCGCACAGCAACTGTCAGCTACACCACTGTGTCACCAATCAGTTATTTTCGTGTCCCATATCTGTTATACGGTACTTTTTTTCCTTCGACCAAAGGCGTTTATTAGTGACTACGGTGGCACGCAGTAATTTTATCCGCCTTGCACCGTGTGGAAGCGCGCCTTCAGCACTGAATGGCAGATGGCTGGACGCCACTAGTCACCAAGACGCGGGTGGGGGAGGGGCATCAACTGCAAAGCTGATTTAAGCCTCCAGTAACAATGCACGTTCGCAAACAATCCGGTCTCTCAATATTCAAAACAACACAATTCCCATTTAAATCTCTCATGTCATAACCAGCCACATGTCCGTGTTTGACAGCCACCACAATAATCCCGCGTTAATTTCATCTTCCAGAGTGCTGCCATCTGGCTGTCCTATGCTGTCTGATATGCTCGATGCTCAACCTGACGGTGAACGTTCTATTCATTTCCAAACGCTGTTTTTTTTCCCGCCAAAGGCGCGTATCTTACAGAGGACACACAACCAGGCTGTGACTCACTCACAAAAAGGGTTTTACATAAGGAACCTAACACAGACAACCAAATCATGCGATGGACAGAGCCCACAGTTCTGAACGTACTCAATAATTTTCCACCTCTGATGGTGTGGACGTTGTATTAGCCTTAAGCTACGCCTAAAACCAAAATGCTACACATCCCTCGGTCCTCATGCTTTCTACACTTCCAAACCAGCTTGTATTCCTTGATTTGATGTAGCAAACAGCACATATTATGAAGCGCCGCGGTGCGTAACTTTCTCTCTTCTCCTACCACTTTCTTAGACCTGAACGAGCTTCATCCAGTAATTAGCACTCCGGTTATCGATCTGCACTCTGAATGTCCAGCCTATCAGCACTGCCAGCGCATTGCAAAATTAACACCGTCTAATTTCATAACGTGCCGCTGTGTGGGTGCGGATTGATTCAGCCTGTAACGTTAACTTGTAACTGCAGATAAATAGTAACTTCAAACAAACCACTTTACTGTTCTGCTACCACAAATCTGTACGGCTCAGAATGCAAGAAGGCCGACATTTAAACACGGACTGTCCATGAAATCTCCACCTAACCTATTCAAATGACGTATGCAGAACAGACGGCAGCCGAACCTGCAACATCAACACAGTGTCACAGTACGACAGAAGTTGTGTTAAACTGCACTGCCACTGTGCACTACATACATTCCGGTTCTAATGGCACTAAGTGCAGCAACTTGTGTAATTCGCTGCATATTACAAAGTACTATCGCAGACTGACGAGAACAGCTTTTATAATGACAGCGTGGGTCGATCCCTTATCTGGGGGCCGACCCTGGCGGAAAAGAACACAGTTTCCTTCTACATCATAATTCTCGTATCACTTCCCACTGATCGCCATGTGACACGTGTTCAGTTCATAACAACTTGCAGTTAAAAGTATGCAGGTCCTAAACGTGTAAACGGAAAGTATAAGAACACAATTAGCTCCCAAACATACGACACAACTGCATTTGACATTCATAGGACCGTGCATCATGATATATTCTTATAATAAAAGCCAACGAGACGCACTATTTCTCAACTTTATTTGGTAAAGAACTCTACATGTTTCGGACAGATTTACTGTCCATCAGTGGGAGTCTTAGCACTGTATTCACAGCAATAGGTACTTGTCATGCTGGTTAGGTTGACTGCTACCGAGGTTAGGTCCTGACCTCGCTAGTATGACAAATACCTATTGCTGTGAATACAGTGCTAAGACTCCCAATGATGGACAGTAAATCTGTCCGAAACATGTAGAGTTTTTTACCAAATAAAGCTGAGAAATAGTGCATCTCGTTGGCTTTCATTATAAGAATAAGAACACAAATGCACTTCAGACCAACGTGTTTCTAGCTAGAACACGTCATAAACAACTGGCATCTGAATTCCCCCGCATCACCAGGTCCACCAACCCAACATCAAAGTTATTCTCGAGGGCACACATCAGAATCTGCTGTACGAGACGCTTCAAACAGTTTTCAACTTGTGCCACTTTTGTACGTAAACGACACACGCAATTAATTACAACACGAGCCTCATTAAAGGTACCTGACTCGATTAAAACAAACAGAAGGGTGGGGCGTCTTGTTTGCCATTATTAATAATCTGACGGTAGGCAGCACACCGCGCCGTCACGTACCGGCCGCTGTGCTAACTGAACACGCTCAGTTTCTAAGCAGCCACCTTAACATTCCGCAACATGCCACTCCGCAGGCGTCCCTTCTGCATGAGAAGCGACGCCTGTCCGTCTGTTGACGACACAGAAACGTCGCTGTGAACACAACGGATGTTACCAATACCTGCTACTGCAGATGGCGACAGCAGCGCTACACACCGTCCCTCCTGCAGTCACACCACTCAACCTCCCACACGCTCCACAAACATTACGAAGTTCCGTCTCTGTGTGCAACCACTTCAATCAAAACTGAATCAGCCTTCGTTTACTGGTTACAGCCAGCAAACCGTACGTACAGTATGTATGATGCAATCATCATTCCACTGCCTTGCAATATCGCTCATTAAACTTCCGTTTCCTCGAAAGACTCAAATACACACAATTTCAATAGCATAAGTTATACCGGCGTTATTGCCACATTAGACTCACAGGTCCCAACGTCGCTGTGTTAGTGTTACCGACTGACGATATTAAAACACAACCTTGAGGTGTGAAGCCCTTGACAAGTTTGGTGACGATAGGTCACATGGTTCAGAAGTTGAAATGTGCAGACGGGACACGCACAAAACAACAGGGTGACCCAACAGACAGCAGTGGGTAGACTACGTACAAGGCACTCACGAGGTTTCACAGACGCACCTGTTCCGTAGAGAGGAAACACGCTCTGCCACACATCGCTGTTTGTTTGGCGGGATATCACTCAAAATTTGCCTCCAGTCACATCAACAATGGTGCAGAAGTACGGCGTACAGGGCGGGTCCTACACCCCGACCCCTAAATAGCAACACATACATTGTCGCTGCATCTTTCAGCTTTTCGGTAGTGACGAAATGAACATCTCCGCACCCCAGACATGTGTGGCCCCTATACAGCTCTGTGACACACACAGAGCGTTGCCAAAGCGGATTCTGGCTGCAGGACTATATAAATGCGGACAAGCCCTACGAAGCAACGGAAACTAAGGCTAACAAATATGTCTGAATTAGAAGCTAACATCACCCAGTACTTTGAAACTCTGAATGCTTCCACAATCGTCAAGGTTCAATAAAAGTAAAGACAACGCCTGGAAATATTCAAATACGACGGCCATGAGTGGAGCTCCACAACTTCGTCTACGAACACACGACACACGTCGTAGGAAAGAAAGGCTTCAGGGTGACAGAATGCAAGACGCTCGTCCCAGTAACGTTACAGAGTGCGGGGTGAGAGGTAACCAGGCCGGTCTGCGACAAACCGAGAGTGCGAATAACTGGGCAAACCAGCAAGACAGTACGATGTAACGGCACAACTATGCGACCTTCCGCTACTTACAGATCCACAAGTCGAAATGAGGAAGTCAACAGACCCACACGCACATGTATGGTGACCTCAAACTTTTCTCCCTTTAAAGAAACCCTCTGATATGAAACGAATACTCCCTAATACGCTGATATCCCTCCGGAGGGCGTCCGGAAGCCTTAGCGTGTTCACATCACAGTCCCCACACTCACACTTAAGATGCCATCATGACGGCCTGGGGTTTCCACAGCAATGGTTTTCACGAATTAGGTCTTCTGGGAAGTGATGCTGTTCGTGGTTCTCGACTTTTCGGTAATGACCTCGTTTTCATTGTCAGGACACAGCAATACTCGGCCGCCGTGATCCGTCGGCAACCCCTCTGTCACCAGTGTTTCACGGACAACATAAACAGCACGTTACAGGAGAGACAGTTCAGGCGCACAAACGGCAGTACAGCCTGAGACGATCCTAAGGGACTGGGGCAAACGTCTGGACTGGATGGAATCAAGTAACAGCCACCGTCTCATTTCACAACGATGTGGCCCATAAACACACTGCAGTACGTAACTCATATTCAATGCAAAATGCCTATTAGGTTCCAAGAACTCATAAATATCAGCAACAAAAATAAAACCCCAACAGCGACAAAAGCCTGCAAGTTTATTGTCAATAAAACACGAAAAGTGTGTTGCAATCACAAGCACTGCAGAAGATGCAGGAGGGTCACAGTTCATACAGCACGACAGCTGCGAACCTCACTTAAAGAAAAGAAAGACACTTTGTCAGTTACTGTACGTCTTCATTGTAATGTGTCAGTTAATGTACGTCTTCAGTGTAATGTGTCAGTTACTGTACCTCTTCGGTGTAATGTGTCAGTTACTGTACGTCTTCAGTATAATGTGTCAGTTACTGTACGTCTTCATGCCATGTGCCCGCTCTTGCAGTCTGAGAGTAACCAAAACTGAAAAGTAAGACAAATTTGGTAAAATTCTGCACATAAAGTTTGATTAAAATTCGTACACGCAGAAGGAAAATGACATCTCCTAGCAGATAACAGGCGTAGTTTTGAACCTTTCTGCAAAAGTATAAAAAATATTCTACAAAAACAATGTCAAACCAATAAAATTTGTCCCTAATACACTGAATTACGTAGTCTGTTTTTTTTGTGTTTATTTAACTGCCATTTATTTAAATAAATCAGCGTATGAGACTGCAAGGCGTTGGGTATCATGAGTAATGTATAGGGAATTCGAAATAATTTGAAGAATACGGTTGGAACATAATTGGAGTTACTGAGGAAAACGACGAACACCAATCTGAACATCTTCGGTCGACATGAATATGACATACACGCAGACAGGACGCCCTGACAACTGTAGACGCCACACAAAACAGACAAACATAAGCAAATTATTCAACCATTTGTGTCAATAATCCTGCAGCATTCCTTCTAACACCTTACCTTTATCCGTATATACAACAATAGTGTAGCTGTTTGATATCCAGCGTTGGCGTTCTACATTAATTTATATTAGCCAGGCAATGAACAAATTACGGTGTCGTTTGGGTGCATGGTGCCCATTAAAACCTCAGCAGGATCATCTGTTACCTGACTATAACAGCGGGATTAACCTGCCGCTCCGTTACACGGCTCAGTTACACTGCAGCAGTGCCGACCGTATCACGACTTACTGCTGCATGGGAAGTGATCACAAGCGTTAATTGCTACTAGCAGGGGTCAACATGTCGGCTCACGGCAGTTCGGCAATCAAACATTTCACTCGCCAGACAAGCCGTCACATTACAGACAGACATAAGAACTGGGGATCCCCGGAACACACGCAGGTAAATGCAACAAACCGGACCGTTCGGTGTACTTGGAGAACACGGGAGAGAACGAGAGCTACACAGGACACGAATAACTGAAACGTTTTTGCACCCCTGCACGTTCATACTTAACTCGACAAGGCGTCATACCAGTGGGCCACGTCTGTACACACCCAAACACAAGTAAGACGATGAAAGGGTGGACTGGGTCCAACTGGCTCAGGAGAGGGTCCTATGGCGGGCGGGATCTTGTAAACGTACTCCTAAAAAAGCCGGGGCTTTTCGTGACCAGTTGAGCAACTATCAGGTTCTGAAGAAGGAATCTGTTCCACGGAGTTTATATTTAATTGCATTATAAAACAATTACTGTATGAACCTTAATTAAATAGCTGAACTACTAAGTTGAAACATTATACAGAAAAAGTATTCCACCCTCAGTTCTGTAATTTTCCATACGTCACTTTTCTGCAGGTTAATATTATCTGAGGATCTAACACTGAGTCCGATATCCTTCCTCACGTGCTTCCACAGTAGGAATGTTACTAATGCGATTGATGTATTAACAGTACGTTGTTTAGCGGTAGACACAACGTGCATTCGGCAATGCAGGCAGACAACGTAGGCTGCAGGTGGAGACCTAGCATAAGGCAAGGGCCACGCGGCGTGTGAAACGGATGTGCTCTGTCGGCCCCATTGCACCGAACACACTACACGAACTGCCGTGACAAGACTTCTGGTGCAAGTGCCGAACAGCGTGTGTCTGACTGAGCAAACGGCAGACTTTATGGCAGCTTACTTTGGTTGCTTGCAATAAGCGAGTGCCTTTCAAATTGCGAGACTCCAAGAATTATCAGTGCCTTATTTAAAGACGCCGACAATTTCTAAAATTATTTTGTTTAAGTTTTCATTTTCTTTATCTGGCAACACAGTGAGGTGTGCTTTGATTGGGTGACTGCAGCGAAGGAGTGAGGCACTGTCTCGTGTGTGTGTGTGTGTGTGTGCGCGCGTGTATGTGTGTGTGGTGTGTGTGTGCGTGTCTGTGTGTGTGGGTGTGCGTATGTGTGTGTGGGTGTGTGTGTGTGCGTGTATGTGTGTGGGTGTGTGTGTGTGTGTATGCGTGTGGGTCTATGTGTGTGTGTGTGTGAGTGCGTGCGTGCGTGTGTCGCTGCCTGTTTTTTCACCCTCGGCCAGTCAATGCAGCTTCTTACAGCAGTGGTGGTGACTGTACCGTGACGGTAACAATGAACACCACCATTCACTGACTGAACCGAAAGACGGTACGTTTGCTGCATTCAAGCAACTGCACAATCAGCATCAGCGATACACATTAACGAGTATGGAGCAACGAAGGATTGACATCTGCCGGCCTCTCCCAGGCCGCTAACAACTGCCTGAGTCGCGGCAGGACAAGACTGCAAGATGTACTCCATTAAGCGCATCTTGCTAAGACAGTACACGAACCCCTCATTGCTGAATATCCACACTTAATGTGAAAACAAATTCGGTGAAATAATGTGGACGGTATGTATCACTCAACTTTACTTACTCCTGTATGTTACCTGCACCCAACCATCGTGACCTCGTACGACACAGCACTCATAATGAACCTCCCGACTCAAAACTGATCAAGTGACTCCTTGCTCCTTGAAGCAGGTAAAATATATGAACAAAAAAAGACGTATTTGTCCGAAAATGTAGACAGCTGACGTAATACCTTGTCTTTGTAAGGAGGACTGACCGACAGAATGGTCAGTTGCACCACGGACAACGCGATCACATGATCACAATCCGCAAATGAAACGCAGCGTGTGAAGCTCAACGATTCTCGACACAAGTCAGGCACAGAACCCGGATCTCTACACAAACACTAACCTTACAAACTCTACGCAGTAAAGTGCAAGTCAACCAAAGTCCCCCGCTCAACCCTTCTCGCTCTGTGTGCTTAATTCTCTAAAGAACGGAACCAAAGGAATTCCCTGACTGAAGTGATTTGTTGGGGGTCGGGGGTACTTTGCTGCTCCCTCTGCTGTCCACTTAATTCAAACAATCGGCACCGACCGGCACCGTCTGACTACAAATTACATGTAACAACAGCTTATCGGCATTAACCTGTCAAGCAAGCCCCTGCACAACGTAAGGAACCCGACGTTTCGATGTGTTCAGACAGTTCACTGCCGGATTGCGTCCTTGACCTGTCCACATCGTCATACAATCTCGCGACTAACTACAACTGTTTCAGTTCTTCTTTCACGCGGTTAGTATTTCGAAACAGAATCTTAAACGAGCTCCTGGTAACGAAATATTAAAATACGAACGGTGTAAGCAGTTCTGCCTGCAGCTGTTAGCTGCCAGCCTCCTCAATAGACAAACATTTACATTGATTATGAATAAAGAGTCCGTACCGCGCAGTAAACACACTCCCTCTCGGTTATAAAAGCCAGTCAGTTAATGCTGTATAGGGAAATAATCGCTATTTGTTCTGAGATATAACCCAAATTACATTTAAATACCCACCCAGTCCGTACCGCGCAGTAAACACTCCGTCTCGGTTATAACAACCAGTCAGTTAATGTTGTATAGGGAAATAATCGCTGTTTGTTCTCAGATCCATATAAAGCATATAATCCAAATTACATTTAAATACCCAGTCCGTACCGCGCAGTAAACACACTCCGTCTCGGTTATAACAACCAGTCAGTTAATGTTGTATAGGGAAATAATCGTTGTTTGTTCTCAGATCCATATAAAGCATATAACCCAAATTACATTTAAATACCCAGTCCGTACCGCGCGGTAAACACTCTCCGTCTCGGTTATACAAACCAGTCAGTTAATGTTGTATAGGGAAATAATCGCTGTTTGTTCTCAGATCCATACAAAGCATATAACCCAAATTACATTTAAATACCCAGTCCGTACCGCGCAGTAAACACA